>AGFT01042624.1_pt1 | contig 26288 bp, 23 predicted proteins | sample 305848 | NCBI WGS metagenome assembly AGFT01 (sample SAMN02954282, study PRJNA62043) | ant fungus garden metagenome | biome: terrestrial; feature: Atta colombica fungus garden; material: fungus garden; isolation source: Atta colombica fungus garden bottom | host: Atta colombica | place: Panama...
AAAACGCAAATATTGCGTCAGGTCACTTTTATCCCGCAAACGAGAATATTTTCCGTTTATGTCGTCATTCGTTAATAAATGTAGCTTATGAATCAGTCACAAGGATTGGCGAGCGTGGGGGATTGCCGTAGAATGTCCGCCCTCTTTAAGAGTCACCAAGGTGGTTACACACAAACCCCGCTTCGGTCTGCGGTCCGGGGCGTCTATATGGGACAGTGCAAAAATTGAATACACAACCCCGTTCCCTTTCACCGCTGGTGCAACTGGAACGAATCCGTAAGACTTTCGATGGCAAAGAGGTGATTTCCGACCTCAGCCTCACCATCAACGATGGTGAGTTTCTCACGCTGCTAGGCCCTTCCGGCTGCGGCAAGACAACCGTTCTGCGCCTTATCGCCGGGCTTGAAAGCGTCGATAGCGGGCACATCCATCTTGAGAACCAGGAGATAACCCAGGTTCCCGCCGAATCACGCCACGTGAATACCGTTTTCCAGAGCTACGCCCTGTTCCCGCACATGACCGTGTTTGAGAACGTGGCGTTTGGCCTGCGCATGCAAAAAACGCCCGCGAGCGAGATCGCCCCGCGCGTGACCGACGCGCTGCGGATGGTTCAGCTTGAGGAGTTTGCCCAGCGTAAGCCGCACCAGCTTTCCGGCGGCCAGCAGCAGCGCGTCGCCATTGCGCGCGCCGTGGTGAATAAGCCTCGCCTGCTCCTGCTGGACGAGTCCCTCTCCGCGCTGGACTACAAGCTGCGCAAGCAGATGCAAAACGAGCTGAAGGCGCTGCAGCGCAAGCTTGGCATCACCTTCGTCTTCGTCACCCACGACCAGGAAGAAGCCCTGACCATGTCCGACCGCATCGTGGTGATGCGCGACGGCAAAATCGAGCAGGACGGCACGCCGCGCGAAATCTACGAAGAGCCGAAAAACCTGTTCGTCGCCAGCTTCATTGGCGAGATCAATATCTTCAGCGCAACGGTGATCGAGCGTCTGGACGCGCAGCGGGTCCGCGCCAGCGTTGAGGGGCGCGAGTGCAACATTTACGTTAATTTTGCCGTCGAACCGGGACAACGCCTCAACGTGCTGCTGCGCCCGGAAGATTTACGCGTCGACGAAATCCACGACCAGAGCGAAGCGGAAGGCTTAATCGGCTATATACGCGAGCGTAACTACAAGGGCATGACCCTGGAATCGGTGGTTGAGCTGGAAAACGGCAAGATGGTGATGGTCAGCGAATTCTTTAACGAGGACGACCCGGACTTTGACCACTCGCTCGACCAGAAAATGGTGATTAACTGGGTAGAAAGCTGGGAGGTTGTGCTGGCTGATGAAGAACACAAGTAAATTCCAGAATGTGGTGATTGCCACGATCGTCGGTTGGCTTGTGCTGTTCGTCTTTTTACCCAACCTGATGATCGTTGGCACCAGCTTCCTGACCCGCGATGACGTTAGCTTCGTCAAGCTGGTCTTCACGCTGGATAACTACGCGCGCCTGCTCGATCCGCTCTATTTCGACGTGCTGCTGCACTCGCTGAATATGGCGCTGATCGCCACCCTCGCCTGTCTGGCGCTGGGCTATCCCTTCGCCTGGTTCCTCGCGCGCCTGCCGCACAAGGTGCGCCCGCTGCTGCTGTTCCTGCTGATCGTCCCGTTCTGGACCAACTCGCTGATCCGCATCTACGGGCTGAAAATTTTCCTCAGCACCAAGGGCTATCTCAATGAGTTTCTGCTGTGGCTGGGGGTGATTGATACTCCGATGCGCATCATGTTTACCCCGAGCGCGGTTATTATTGGCCTGGTCTATATCCTGCTGCCGTTTATGGTGATGCCGCTCTACTCCAGCATCGAGAAGCTCGATAAACCGCTGCTGGAAGCGGCGAAAGATCTGGGCGCCAGCAGGCTGCAAACCTTTATTCGCATCATCATTCCGCTCACCATGCCGGGCATCGTCGCGGGCTGCCTGCTGGTGATGCTGCCCGCGATGGGGCTGTTCTACGTTTCGGACCTGATGGGCGGCGCGAAGAACCTGCTTATCGGTAACGTGATCAAAAGCCAGTTCCTCAACATCCGCGACTGGCCGTTTGGCTCCGCCACCAGCATTACGCTGACGGTGGTGATGGGGCTGATGCTGCTGATTTACTGGCGCGCGTCGCGCCTGCTGAACAAGAAGGTGGAACTCGAATGATCGGTCGACTGCTTCGCGGCGGTTTTATGACCGCCATTTACGCCTATCTGTACATTCCGATTATCATTTTGATCGTGAATTCGTTTAACAGCTCGCGCTTCGGGATCAACTGGCAGGGGTTTACCACCAAATGGTACAGCCTGCTGATGAACAACGACAGCCTGCTGCAGGCCGCGCAGCACTCGCTGACGATGGCGATCGTCTCGGCCACCTTCGCCACGCTGATTGGTTCGCTGACAGCGGTAGCGCTTTATCGCTACCGCTTTCGCGGCAAGCCGTTCGTCAGCGGCATGCTGTTTGTGGTGATGATGTCCCCGGACATCGTGATGGCCATTTCGCTGCTGGTGCTGTTTATGCTGCTGGGCGTGCAGCTGGGCTTCTGGTCGCTGCTGTTCTCGCACATCACCTTCTGCCTGCCGTTCGTGGTCGTCACCGTCTACGCCCGCCTGAAGGGCTTTGACGTGCGCATGCTGGAGGCCGCGAAGGATCTCGGTGCCAGCGAGATGACAATTCTGCGCAAAATCATCCTGCCGCTGGCGATGCCCGCCGTGGCGGCGGGCTGGCTGTTAAGCTTTACCCTGTCGATGGACGACGTGGTTGTCTCCTCCTTCGTGACCGGGCCGAGCTATGAAATTTTGCCGTTGAAGATTTACTCCATGGTAAAGGTCGGCGTTTCACCCGAGGTGAACGCGCTGGCGACGATTCTGCTGGTGTTATCGCTGGTGCTGGTGATTGCCAGCCAGGTTATTGCGCGTGATAAAACAAAATCTCAGGGGACAATGTCATGAAAAAAATGCTTGCCGCCGCGGCGCTGGTGCTCGGTATGGGTGCAGCGCACGCTGACGACGGTAAAACGCTCTATTTCTACAACTGGACCGAGTACGTTCCGCCGGGCCTGCTGGAGCAGTTCACCAGGGAGACGGGGATCAAGGTCATCTATTCGACCTATGAGTCGAATGAAACCATGTATGCCAAGCTCAAAACCTACAAAGACGGCGCGTACGATCTGGTGGTGCCATCGACCTACTTCGTCGACAAAATGCGCAAAGAGGGCATGATCCAGAAGATCGACAAAACGAAGCTAACGAATTTTTCAAACCTCGATCCGCAGATGCTCAACAAGCCGTTTGACCCGAGCAATGACTACTCCATTCCGTACATCTGGGGCGCGACGGCGATTGGCGTCAACAGCGAAGCCATCGATCCGAAGAGCGTAACCAGCTGGGCCGACCTGTGGAAGCCGGAGTACAAGAGCAGCCTGCTGCTGACCGACGACGCGCGCGAAGTGTTCCAGGTCGCGCTGCGCAAGCTTGGGCTTTCCGGCAACACGACCGATCCGAAAGAGATTGAGGCGGCATACAACGAGCTGAAAAAGCTGATGCCAAACGTGGCGGCGTTTAACTCGGATAACCCGGCGAACCCGTACATGGAAGGCGAAGTGAATTTGGGCATGGTGTGGAACGGTTCGGCGTTCGTGGCGCGTGAAGCGGGAACGCCGCTGGAAATCGTCTGGCCGAAGGAAGGCGGGATTTTCTGGATGGACAGCCTTGCGATCCCGTCTAACGCCAAAAACGTTGACGGCGCGCTGAAGCTGATCAACTTCCTGCTGCGCCCGGACGTGGCGAAACAGGTCGCGGAAACGATCGGCTACCCCACGCCAAACCTGGCGGCGCGTAAGCTGCTCAGCCCGGAAGTGGCCAACGATAAGTCGCTGTATCCGGATGCGGAGACCATCAGCAAAGGTGAATGGCAGAACGACGTGGGCGATGCGAGCCGCCTGTATGAAGAGTACTACCAGAAGCTGAAAGCGGGTCGATAATGTAAGTCAGGCCCTCACCCGGCCCTCTCCCCACAGGGGCGAGGGGGAAAAGACCGGTCCGTGCCCTTTCTGGAGCGAGAGGAAAGACGGCTCCATACTATTCCCTCTCCCCTATGGGGAGAGGGTTAGGGTGAGGGGTGAGAGATATCCTTAAAGCCCTTTCAGCAGCTTGTCCACAAATTCCGGCACCACTTCGCTCGCCAGCCCATAGTGCTTCTCTTCAAACTCGCTTCCCACCTGGCTTGGCTCGAGATTAAGCTCCACCGTATGGGCACCCTGCAGCTTCGCTTCGTGAACAAATCCCGCGGCCGGATAAACGTGCCCGGAGGTGCCAATCGCGATAAAGACGTCCGCCATGGCCAGCGCGCTGTAAATCTCATCCATTCCCAGCGGCATTTCACCAAACCAGACCACGTGCGGGCGCAGCCGCGCCGGGAACTGGCAGCAGTGGCATTTGTCTTCCGGCAGCACGTCGTCCTTCCAGTCGAGCACCTGACCGCTCCAGTCGCAGCGCACCTTTAGCAGCTCGCCGTGCATGTGGATAATGTTCTTGTTGCCCGCCCTTTCGTGCAGGTTATCGATATTCTGCGTCACCAGCAGAAAACGATCGCCCAGCGCCTCTTCGAGCCTCGCCAGCGCAAGATGCGCCGCGTTCGGCGCAATCTCGGGCTGCTGAAGCTGGCGTCGGCGCGCGTTATAAAACGCCTGCACCAGATCCGGGTCGCGGGCGAAGCCTTCCGGCGTCGCCACGTCTTCGACGCGGTGCTCTTCCCACAGGCCGTCGGCCGCCCTGAAGGTACGAATACCGGATTCGGCGGAGATCCCCGCCCCGGTCAATACCACCACTCTGGGTTTATCCATCGCTTCTGGCATCATCCTGTCTCTGAAAAATATCCGCTGGCGCAGGCGTTCGCGCAGGCGGCGTTTGTTTTTGCGAAAACGGCTGAGTCGACCCTGGCGACGCGACAGCATAGCAACCTCGTTAACTTAATCGGTAAGATGAAGGAATGCGGCTCCGCGCATGCCTCCTGCGTCCCCGTGACGCGCGCGTTCAATGCGCGGCACGCGGGCGACCGGCAATAAATGTCGCGGCAGTCGCCCCGACAGCTGTTCCGTAATCGCACTAAAGTTTGACAGCCCGCCCCCAATCACCAGCAGGTCAGGATCGACAATCGTCAGGATATTGCCCAGGCATACCGCCAGCAGGTCGAGATAGCGTTCAACGTGCTCGCGCGCCTGCGCATCCCCTTGCTCCCACAGGGTAATGATCTGCGGGGCCTCAAGTTTCTGATGATAGAAGTGTTCGTAAAGCCATGCAAACCCGCGTCCGGAGAGGTAATTCTCAATGCAGCCGTGCTGCCCACAGCCGCAGCGCGTCAGCGGAAAATCACGCCCCACGACCTCCAGCGCGTCAACGGGCAGGCGAATATGACCAAACTCGCCCGTAATGTAGCTTCGCCCGGTAATCGGTTTGCCGTTAATGACGATGCCGCCGCCCACGCCGGTGCCGAGGATCAGCCCCATCACCAGCGGATAGGCGCGAAACTCATCGTCCCACGCTTCCGAGAGGGCAAAACAGTTGGCGTCGTTATCCAAACGCACGTCGCGTTCAAGGAGAGCAGAGAGATCGGCGCGCAGCGGTTTACCGCTGGCCGCGGGGACGTTGGCGGCGTACAGCGTGCCGTCGTCGGTTTCGGGCATGCCCGGGATGCCGATGCCGACGCTGCCCTTCACGCCAAAGCGTTCATCGGCCTGCGCCACCAGCGCGGCAATCGCGGTTAAAAACGCGTCGTAGCTATCGCGGGGCGTGGGAACGCGCGTTTCCCACTGCAGCTTGAGGTCTTTATCAAACACGCCCAGCGCGATTTTGGTGCCGCCAATATCAAATCCATAATACATAACGCATTCCTCTTTCTGATCTGGCGGCCGAAGGACCGCTAAACCATGACGAAATTACTGGCCACTTAGCACCCTCGCCGGGTCGATTCGGCTTGCGCGACGCGCCGGGTACCAGCTTGCCAGCAGACTTAGCAAAAGTGCTGTTACCAGCACGTAAATGACGTCCAGCCAGTGCAGCTCGGACGGCAGGAAATCAATAAAATAGATATCACCCGACAGGAACTGGTGACCGATAAGCTTCTCAATGCCGTTGATGATTGGCGTCAGCTGGAGCGAAACCACCACCCCGATGACCACGCCGCAGAGGCTGCCAAACAGCCCGGCCAGCAGGCCGTACCAGACGAAGATGGCGCGAATGAGGCCGTCTTTGGCCCCCAGGGTGCGCAGCACGGCGATGTCGCCGCTCTTGTCCTTCACCGCCATCACCAGCGTTGAAACGATGTTAAAACAGGCCACGCCGATCACCAGCACCATCGCCAGATACATAATGGCGCGGATCATCTGAATATCGCGGTACATATAGCCGTAGGTGCCGATCCAGCTTTTGATGTAAACATAGCTATTGGTCACGCTGCCCGCATCGCGCACGAGCTTGTTGGCGTTGAAGACGTCGTTCACCTTAATGGCAATGCCCGTCACGCTCTCGCCCATGTCCAGATACTGGCGCGCGTCTTCCATCGGCACCATTGCAAAGCTGTGGTCAAGCTGGCCACTTAACTGAAGAATGCCGGTGACGTGCAGGCGCACGCGCTTAGGCTGCTGCAGCTTGTGGTCGGCGCTGGCGTTCGGGATCATGATCGAGACCCAGTCGCCCTGCTTCACCTTCAGCGCATCGGCCACGCCTTTGCCCATGATGATCTGCTGCTCGCCGGCCTTAAAGTTTGCCCACGCGCCGTTCTGCACGTACTGCGGCAGCGCGCTCAGGCGCGCTTCCTGGACCGGATTCACCCCTTTCACCTGAATGGCGCGCAGGTTAACGCCGCTTTCCACCAGTCCGGTAAAGTTAATGTACGGTGCCGCCGCCGCAACGCCCGGGACTTTCTCCACTTTTGCGAGCGCGTCGCTCCAGTTGGTCCACGGCTGGTTAACCGGCTCGATCTCGCCGTGCGGGACCACGGCCAGGATGCGGTTGTTCAGCTCGCGCTCAAAGCCGTTCATGGCGCTAAGCCCAACGATCAGCACCGCCACGCCCAGCGCGATGCCGATGGTGGAGATCACGGAGATCAGCGATACCATGCCGCTGCGGCGGCGACCGCGGCTAAAGCGTAAGCCGATGAGTAGCGATAACGGTGAAGCCATTACTCGGCCCCCATCAGGGTCAGCTCGGCGTTCAGATGACCGTCGCGCATCTCAAGCTGGCGCCCCATTCGTTTCGCCAGCTGCAGATCGTGGGTCACCACCAGAAACGCGGTGCCCTGAGACGCGTTTAGCTCGCCCAGCAGCTGGAAGATGCTGTCCGCGTTGCGGGCGTCGAGATTTCCTGTAGGTTCATCCGCCAGCACCAGGCGCGGGTTGTTGACCAGCGCGCGCGCAATCGCCACGCGCTGGCGCTCGCCGCCGGACAGTTCGGAAGGACGGTGGTTTCCACGGTGCCCCAGCCCGACCGCTTTCAGCATATCGCTGGCGCGGGCGTTAATTTCTGCCGGTTTCTTTTTGCCGATCAGCAGCGGCATTGCCACGTTTTCCAGCGCCGTAAAGTCCGGCAGCAGGTGGTGGAACTGATAGATAAAGCCCAGCTCGCGGTTGCGCAGCTCCGCTTTCGCGGTTGAAGACATTTTGCTCAGCGGCTGGCCGGAAAAAATCACGTCGCCTTCAGTCGGCGTATCCAGCCCGCCGAGCAGGTGCAGCAGCGTACTTTTGCCGGAGCCGGAGCTGCCGACAATCGCCATCATCTCGCCTTCCCCCACGCTAAAGCTCACGTTGTGCAGCACGTCGGTCTGCACCGCGCCTTCCTGATAGCGTTTGGACAGGTTGTCGCATTGCAGCAGGATCTTATTCATAACGTAAAGCCTCAGCGGGTTGGGTGGCGGCAGCGCGCCAGGAAGGATAAAGCGTTGAAAGCAGCGCAATGGCCATCGCGGCCAGCGCAATACCGACCACCTGCAGCGGCTCAATGGCCACCGGCAGCGCCGCGCCGTCGAGCAGCGCGCCGATAATCGGCATTAAATTGTTGAGCTGGCTGGCGAGCAGTGCCCCCAGCACGGCGCCGAGCAGCGCGCCAATAATTCCCGCGCTGGCCCCCTGCACCATAAAGACCGCCATGATCTGGCGCGGCGTCAGCCCCTGGGTTTGCAGAATCGCCACTTCGCCCTGCTTCTCCATCACCATCAGCCCCAGCGAGGTAATGATGTTGAACGCGGCCACGGCGACGATCAGGCTCAGCAGCAGCCCCATCATGTTCTTTTCCATGCGCACGGCCTGGAACAGCTCGCCCTTGCGGTCGCGCCAGTCCTGCCATTTTGTCCCTTCCGGCAATTTCTGCTGGCTGAGCGTGTCCACCTTCAGCGGCGCGTCAAGCCACAGCCGCCAGCCGGTGATGTTGCCCGCCGGGTAGCGCATCAGGCGCGAGGCGTCCTGAATGTTGACCAGCATCTGGTAGCCGTCGACTTCGCTGTTGGCCGCAAACGTGCCCACCACGTTAAACAGGCGCTGGCTCGGCAGGCGGCCCATCGGCGTAAACTGGCTGGCAGACGGCACCATCACGCGCAGCTGATCGCCGCGGTTGACGCCCAGCTGCCCGGCAAGCTGTTCACCCAGTATGACGTTGTATTTGCCTGCTTCGAGGTCGGTTTGCTTCACGTTAACCAGGTACGGCGTCAGCGGGTCGTTTTGCGCCGGGTCGATGCCCAGCATCACGCCCACCGCCACGCTGCGGGCGCTTTGCAGCACCACGTCACCGGTCGTCAGCGGCGCAACGTGCGTAACGCCCTGCAGCTTCGCCGCGCTTTCGGGCAGCTGTTTCGGGTTAACGGAACCGGTTGAGGAGGAGAGAACCGCCTGCGGCATCAGCCCCAGAATGTTATTTTGCAGCTCGCGCTCGAAGCCGTTCATGACGGAAAGCACCGTCACCAGCGCCATCACGCCAAGCGTAATGCCAATGGTAGAAAGCCAGGAGACAAAGCGACCGAAGCGGTCCGCGGCGCGCCCACGCATGTAGCGTAAGCCTATGAAAAGTGCGACAGGTTGGTACATGAAATCCGTCTGTTTGCTGGTAGCAGACCCACGAGTATATAAGCGAATCCGCAAAGCGTAAATGACTGAAACCGTAAGCTTCGGTAATCATTTTTCCAAAAAATTCAGATAAATCATAGTGCTAATTGCCTGACAAGCGCTCTGAGGCCTCCACCTTTTCCGAAAATCGTCCCGATACAGACTCTTACCGATTACTTCCCCTCCCCGTTCACCCAGGATAACCGCCTATTTATGGCAAAACAGGTATCGGTTCCCGATGAAACAAAAAGCATTATGGATTAACCAGATAAAAGGATTGTGCATCTGCCTGGTGGTGATTTACCACTCGGTCATCACCTTTTACCCGCATCTTGAAGGGCTACAGCATCCGTACTCGGGCCTGCTCGCCAAGTGCTGGGTCTATTTCAATCTTTACCTCGCGCCGTTTCGCATGCCGGTCTTTTTCTTTATCTCAGGGTATTTAATCCGCCGCTATATTGACGAGGTGGATTGGCGCGGAAGCCTCGACAAACGCATCTGGAGCATCGTCTGGGTGCTGGCGCTGTGGGGCGTGCTGCAGTGGCAGGCGATGACCCACCTCAACGCCTGGCTTGCGCCGGAGCGGGAGCTGGCCACCGCCTCCAACGCCGCCTACGCCGATTCGCTTGCCGGGTTTATTCGCGGCATGTTCACCGCCAGCACCAGCCTCTGGTATCTGTACGCGCTGGTGATCTACTTCACGCTGTGCAAGGTGTTGAACCGTTGGAAGCTGCCGGTGCTCGGCCTGTTCGCGCTGGCGAGCGTGGCGATTAACTTTATGCCGCTGCCGTGGTGGGGCATGAACAGCGTGGTGCGTAACATCATTTACTACAGCCTGGGCGCGTGGTACGGCGCGGAGCTGATGGCGTGGATGAAGGGGCTGACGCTTCGCCGCGCGTGGCTGCCCGTCGGCGCGTTCGGCGCGGCGTCCGTGGTGCTGTGGTTCGCGAACGTGCCGCTGCTGCTTTCGCTGCTGTCGATCCTGCTGATCATGAAAGCGTTTTACAGCTTCGAACAGCGCTACGCCGTTCATCCCAACAACCTGCTGAACGTGGTGGGGTCAAACACCATTGCGATCTACACCACCCACCGCATCCTGATTGAGGCCTTTAGCCTGTTTCTGATCGGCGAAATGAACGCCGCAACCTGGCCGGTTTGGGCCGAGCTCGCCCTGATTTTATTCTATCCGTTCGCCAGCCTGCTGATCTGTACGCTGGTCGGCCTCGGTGCCCGCAAGGCCTCTACCGCGCTCTTTGGCGACGTTTTCTTCTCTCCACCGGCTCGCCTCGCCCCGGCTCCTGCCGCCCGCTAACCCTCTCGTCGCCCCGCGTTCGGGGCGATTTTACCCGTCGTGCGGTTACGGTTTGCTAATGTAAAACGATCGAGGATAATAAAGACATTGCGTATCAGTGATATGCCCCAATACTGTAGGTATATCCATAAGAGACTCTGATAAAGACATGCCTGAACACTCTCGTTATTCCTTGCCCGTCAAAGCGGGCGATCAGCGCCAGCTCGGTGAACTCACCGGCGCCGCCTGCGCCACGCTGGTGGCTGAAATCACGGAACGACACCCTGGCCCGGTCGTTCTGGTTGCCCCGGATATGCAAAACGCCCTGCGCCTGCACGACGAAATCCGCCAGTTCACCGACAGCCTGGTGTTCAGCCTCGCCGACTGGGAAACGCTGCCGTACGACAGCTTCTCGCCGCATCAGGAGATCATCTCCTCACGCCTGTCGACCCTGTACCAGCTGCCGACGATGCAGCGCGGCGTACTGATCGTGCCGGTCAACACGCTGATGCAGCGGGTCTGCCCGCACAGCTATCTGCACGGCCATGCGCTGGTGATGAAAAAGGGCCAGCGCCTGTCCCGCGACGCCCTGCGCGCGCAGCTCGACAGCGCCGGATATCGTCACGTCGATCAGGTGATGGAGCACGGCGAATACGCCACGCGCGGCGCGCTGCTGGATCTCTACCCGATGGGCAGCGACCAGCCTTATCGCCTGGACTTCTTCGATGACGAAATCGACAGCCTGCGCGTGTTTGACGCCGATACCCAGCGCACGCTCGATGAGGTGGACGCGATCAACCTGCTGCCCGCTCACGAGTTTCCAACCGACAAAACCGCCATCGAGCTGTTCCGCAGCCAGTGGCGCGACAGGTTCGACGTCAAGCGCGACGCGGAGCATATCTATCAGCAGGTGAGCAAAGGCACGCTGCCCGCGGGGATCGAGTACTGGCAGCCGCTGTTCTTCAGCGAGCCGCTGCCGCCGCTGTTCAGCTACTTCCCGGCGAACACGCTGATTGTGAACACCGGCGATATCGACGCCAGCGCCAGCCGCTTTGAGAGCGAGACGCGCGCGCGCTTTGAAAACCGCGGCGTCGACCCGATGCGCCCGCTTCTGCCGCCGGAGGCGCTCTGGCTGCGCACCGACGAGCTCAATTCCGAGCTCAAGCGCTGGCCGCGCATGCAGCTCAAAACCGACGTTCTGGCGGACAAAGCGGCGAACACCAATCTGGGCTTCCAGACGCTGCCGGATCTCTCCGTGCAGGCGCAGCAGAAATCACCGCTCGATAACCTGCGAAAATTCCTCGAATCCTTCACCGGGCCGGTGGTGTTCTCGGTTGAGAGCGAAGGCCGCCGCGAGGCCCTTGGCGAGCTGCTGGGGCGGATTAAAGTTTTACCGAAACGCATTCATCGCCTGAGCGAAGCCAGCGGAAACGGACGGTTCCTGATGATCGGCGCCGCCGAGCACGGGTTTATCGATACGCTGAATAACCTGGCGCTGATTTGCGAAAGCGACCTGCTCGGGGAGCGCGTGGCGCGCCGCCGTCAGGACAGCCGCCGCACCATCAACCCGGATACGCTGATCCGCAACCTCGCGGAGCTGCACCCCGGCCAGCCGATCGTTCACCTCGAACACGGCGTGGGCCGCTATCAGGGAATGACGACGCTGGAGGCTGGCGGCATCAAGGGCGAATACCTGATGCTGACCTACGCCAACGACGCAAAGCTGTACGTGCCGGTGTCGTCCCTGCACCTGATTAGCCGCTACGCGGGCGGCGCGGAGGACAATGCTCCGCTGCACAAGCTGGGCGGAGACGCCTGGGCGCGCGCGCGTCAGAAGGCGGCCGAAAAGGTGCGCGACGTGGCCGCCGAGCTGCTGGACATCTACGCCCAGCGCGCGGCCAAAGAGGGCTTCGCCTTTAAGCATGATAAAGAACAGTATCAGCTGTTCTGCGACAGCTTCCCGTTCGAAACCACGCCGGATCAGGCTCAGGCGATCAACGCCGTGCTGAGCGACATGTGCCAGCCGCTGGCGATGGACAGGCTGGTCTGCGGCGACGTGGGCTTCGGCAAAACCGAAGTGGCGATGCGCGCCGCCTTCCTTGCGGTCGAGAACAACAAGCAGGTGGCGGTGCTGGTGCCGACCACCCTGCTCGCCCAGCAGCACTTTGACAACTTTCGCGATCGCTTCGCCAACTGGCCGGTGCGCATCGAGATGCTGTCGCGTTTTCGCAGCGCCAAAGAGCAGACGCAGATTCTGGAGCAGGCCAGCGAGGGCAAGATCGACATTCTGATCGGCACCCACAAGCTGCTGCAAAGCGACGTGAAGTGGAAGGATTTAGGCCTGCTCATCGTCGATGAAGAGCACCGCTTCGGAGTCCGCCACAAGGAGCGCATTAAGGCAATGCGCGCCGACGTCGACATTCTGACCCTGACCGCCACCCCAATTCCGCGCACGCTGAACATGGCGATGAGCGGCATGCGCGACCTGTCGATCATCGCCACGCCGCCCGCGCGCCGTCTGGCGGTGAAAACCTTCGTCCGCGAGTACGACAACCTGGTGGTGCGCGAGGCGATCCTGCGCGAGGTGCTGCGCGGCGGCCAGGTCTACTACCTTTACAACGACGTGGAAAATATCCAGAAAGCGGCCGACAGGCTGGCCGAGCTGGTGCCGGAAGCGCGCGTGGCTATCGGCCACGGACAGATGCGCGAGCGCGAGCTTGAGCGGGTGATGAACGACTTCCACCACCAGCGCTTTAACGTGCTGGTGTGCACGACCATCATCGAGACCGGGATCGACATCCCCACCGCCAACACCATCATCATCGAGCGTGCGGACCACTTCGGCCTGGCCCAGCTTCACCAGCTGCGCGGGCGCGTCGGACGTTCGCACCATCAGGCCTACGCCTGGCTGCTGACGCCGCATCCGAAAGCGATGACCACCGACGCGCAAAAGCGTCTGGAAGCCATCGCCTCGCTGGAAGATCTGGGTGCTGGCTTTGCGCTAGCGACTCACGACCTGGAGATCCGCGGCGCGGGCGAGCTGCTGGGTGAAGACCAGAGCGGCTCGATGGAAACCATCGGCTTCTCGCTGTACATGGAGCTGCTGGAGAACGCCGTCGACGCGCTGAAGGAAGGCCGCGAGCCGTCGCTGGAGGATCTCACCAGCCAGCAGACCGACGTTGAGCTGCGCATGCCGTCCCTGCTGCCGGACGATTTTATTCCGGACGTGAATACGCGCCTCTCCTTCTATAAGCGTATTGCCAGCGCGAAAAGCGAAGGCGAGCTGGAGGAGATCAAGGTGGAGCTGATCGACCGCTTTGGCCTGCTGCCCGATCCGGCGCGCAACCTGCTGGATATCGCCAGGCTTCGCCAGCAGGCGCAGAAGCTGGGCATTCGCAAGCTGGAAGGCAACGAAAAAGGCGGCGTGATTGAGTTCGCCGAGAAAAACCACGTGAATCCGGCGTGGCTTATCGGCCTGCTGCAAAAACAGCCGCAGCACTTCCGCCTCGATGGCCCGACGCGCCTGAAGTTTACGCAGGAGCTGGCTGAACGCAAAACCCGCATTGAGTGGGTGCGCGGCTTTATGCGCCAGCTGGAAGAGAACGCGATCGCGTAATCACCCCTCCCCCGCGAGCGCAGGCTGGCGGGGGAACTCTTTACAACTCTTTGCAATCCTCCTGGGTTTCCCGACACACTCATTCGCCATAATTATTGTTAACTCGTTATATAACAATAACCTTACTGTATATATGGATTATGGTGATGATAACCTCTACGCGCTTTACCCGCTGGGTCACCTTCTTTGCGCTGGCCGCAGCGGTTGCCGTTGCGCTTCCGGCCCGCGCAAATACCTGGCCACTCCCGCCCGCCGGCAGCAAGGTCGTCGGGCAAAACCGCTTTCACGTGGTGGAAAATAACGGTGGTTCCCTCGAGGCGATCGCCAAAAAGTACAACGTCGGCTTTCTCGCCCTGCTGCAGGCTAACCCCGGCGTGGACCCCTACGTTCCGCGCGCGGGAAGCGTGCTGACCATTCCGCTTCAGACCCTCCTGCCGGACGCGCCGCGCGAGGGGCTGGTGATTAACCTCGCCGAGCTGCGCCTCTACTACTATCCGCCGGGTAAGAATGAGGTCACCGTTTACCCTATCGGGATCGGTCAGCTGGGTGGCGATACGCTGACGCCAACGATGGTAACGACGGTTTCGGACAAGCGGGCAAATCCGACGTGGACGCCAACCGCCAACATCCGCGCGCGCTATAAGGCTCAGGGAATAGAGCTGCCTGCCGTGGTGCCTGCCGGTCCTGACAACCCGATGGGCCACCATGCGATCCGCCTGGCGGCCTACGGCGGCGTGTATCTGCTGCACGGAACGAACGCGGACTTTGGCATCGGCATGCGCGTCAGCTCCGGCTGTATTCGACTGCGCGATGACGATATTAAAACGCTCTACAAGGTGATTACGCCGGGCACGAAGGTCAACATCATCAATACGCCGATTAAGGTCTCTGAGGAGCCGGGCGGCGTGAGGCTGGTCGAGGTGCACCAGCCTCTGTCGAAGAACATTAACGACGATCCGCAGACGCTGCCGATTACCCTGAACGCCACGATGGTGAGCTTTAAAACGAACGCGAAAACGGACGGCGAGGTGATGGAGCGCGTAATGGCGGCCCGCTCCGGGATGCCGGTTGACGTGACGCGGCATCACGTAACAAACGCCCAGTCGATGTAAGACGCAACGACAAACGCCCTGCAAATGCAGGGCGTGTTTTTATAGCAGTGGCATAAATGAGGGTTTAGCCAGGCTTATTTGTAGATGACGGCAGTCCCGTGGAGGGTGTTAGGACCGGTCACAGAGGTAATGCGGAAAGATTTTGCGCCCATGGCGTCAGCTTTCTGCGCCAGCTGATCTTCCAGCGAGCCCAGGTTAGTCCCGGCAGTTGCGGAGATGGTGCCCACTTTTTGCTGGTCAGCCGGAGAAGATTGCACTTCAACAGCGGCGAAGCTGGCGAAAGAGAGTGAGCTAAGGACGGCAGCGGCGATGAGGGTTTTTACGTTTTTCATGATTTTTGACCTTTATGCAGATGAATTTGATGTCGCAAGCTAATTACTTAACGATCGATAGGTAAATGATAGATGTGATCCAGGTCACACGTCAATACATTTTTGTAATGACCGTTAAACTAAATTTAAAACCCTAAAAATTCATATTCATAGGATAAATATATTTTTAATGAATCTGCGCTGGTCGTAGCCGGTTATACTTTTTATAATGGTTGTTCAGCAAATCAACTGAGGACCTACGGCATATGACAACCGACGTCACGAGTTGCGCAAAAAAAAGCCGTGGCCGACCGAAAGTGTTCGACAGGGATGCGGCGCTCGATAAGGCCATGACGCTTTTCTGGCAGCATGGGTATGAAGCGACCTCGCTTTCCGATCTGGTGGAAGCCACCGGAGCCAAAGCGCCGACGCTGTATGCGGAATTTACGAATAAAGAGGGGCTGTTCAGGGCGGTACTGGACAGATACATCTCGCGCTTTGCGGCGAAGCATGAAGCGCAGCTTTTCTGCGAGGAGAAAACGGTAGAAGCGGCATTGCAGGACTATTTCACCGCCGTCGCCACCTGTTTTACCAGCAAGGATACGCCCGCGGGCTGTTTTATGATCAATACCTCCGCCACGCTAGCCGCCTCGTCGAAGGAGATCGCAAATACCGTGAAATTCCGGCACGCCATGCAGGAAGAGACGCTCAGCACCTTCCTGACGCAGCGCCAGCAGCGGGGAGAAATCCCGGCGCACTGCCAGCCGCAGATCCTTGCGCAGTACCTGAACTGTATTTTGCAGGGGATGTCGATCAGCGCGCGCGAAGGGGCAAGCCTCGAAAAACTTCAGAGCATCACCACGACCACGATGCGCCTGTGGCCTGAGCTGCTCAAGGCCTGACTCCCTTTTCTTAAGTCAAAAAAAAAGCTCCTCTGCGTGAGGAGCTTCATTCAGATAACCACATTTTAGGCTTTGTTATTCAGCACCAGCTGGCCGTTTCCATCCAGCGGGATTTGCGTGCCCGGGTCTTTATCCATGCGGATTTTGCCCTGCTGATCGCCGATTTTGTAGGTTACATCGTAGCCCAGCATTTTTTCCGACCTGTCGTAAACGGTTTTGCAGCGCTGCTGGGTCGTGGTGTAGGTGTCATTATCCTGCATCGCGCCCTGCACCTGGTTACCGGCATAGCCGCCGCCCAGCGCGCCGACCACGGTGGCCACGTCTTTACCGCGACCGCCGCCGAACTGGTGCCCAATCACGCCGCCCGCGACGGCCCCCAGAACGGAACCGGCAATGCGGTTTTCATCCTGTACCGGTCGACGGTGGGTGACGGCCACGTTGCGACACTCCTGACGAGGCGTTTTGACGCTTTCTTTAATCGGGGTGGCGGAAACCACCTGCGCGTACTGCGGGCCACGTTCAAAAACGTTGAGACTGGCAACTGCAGCCACACCTAACGCAGCCGCGACGCCAATCCCTATACCCGCCAACATTGATTTATTCACGGGAGTTCCTCCTTTGTTGCTATTGGTAACAATTTTGCAATAAAGAAGAGGCTTGGCCTATAGGATAAAGGATCAAAAAAATGGGGACAAAGGGTGTTTAAGAGAACTCTTAAGCACGTTAAAGAGGATGTTCAGCACGATCGGCTAAAACTCCCCCCGGATGGCCCGGAGGGAGCGCGTTATCAGTGGAGCTTCAGGCGAGGACGGATCACGCGGTTGATTCTGCCTACCAGCATCATCAGGCCCGTTTTGAAGTAGCCGTGCAGCGCGATCTGGTGCATACGGTACAGTGAGATGTAGACGAAGCGCGCAATGCGTCCTTCCACCATCATCGATCCGCGCATCAGGTTACCCATCAGGCTTCCGACGGTGGAGAAGTTAGAGAGTGAAACCAGCGAGCCGTGATCTTTATAGACATACGACTTCATCGGCTTGCCCTTCATCTGCGCCAGGATGTTGTGAAGCACCAGGCTTGCCATCTGGTGCGCCGCCTGAGCGCGCGGTGGCACGAACCCGCCTTCCGGGCGCGCGCAGGAAGCGCAGTCGCCAATGGCGTAGATATCCGGATCGCGCGTGGTTTGCAGCGTCGGCTCGGTGACGAGCTGGTTGATGCGGTTGGTCTCAAGCCCGCCGATATCCTTCATGAAGTCAGGCGCTTTGATGCCCGCCGCCCACACCATCAGGTCGGCCTGGATATACTCACCCTCTTTAGTGTGCAGACCGCCTTCATCGGCGCTGGTGACCATGGTTTGGGTCAGCACGCGCACGCCCAGCTTGGTCAACTCGCTGTGAGCCGCGCCGGAAATACGCGGCGGCAGCGCGGGCAGAATACGCTCGCCCGCTTCGACGAGGGTCACGTTCAGCGCGTCGTTGGTCAGCCCTTTGTAGCCATAGCTGTGCAGCTGTTTAACCGCGTTGTGCAGTTCAGCAGAGAGCTCAACGCCCGTCGCCCCGCCGCCGACAATCGCGATGTTAACCTTGCCGTTGGCGCCCATGTTGTTGGTGTATTTCAGGAACAGGTTAAGCATTTCCTGATGGAAACGGCGCGCCTGGTGCGGGTTATCGAGGAAGATGCAGTGATCCTTCACGCCCGGGGTATTAAAGTCGTTTGAGGTACTGCCCAGCGCCATCACCAGCGTGTCGTACGCCAGCTTGCGCTCGGGCACCAGCAGCTCGCCCTTTTCGTCACGCAGCTCCGCGAGGGTGATGGTTTTACTTTCGCGGTTGATATCCATCACGGAACCCAGCTGGAACTGGAAGTGATGGTTGCGCGCATGCGCCAGATAGCTCAGCGCGTCAACGCCCTCGTCCAGCGAACCGGTTGCTACTTCGTGCAGCAAAGGCTTCCACAGGTGGCTGTGGTTACGATCGACCAGCGTAATTTTCGCTTTTTTACCGCGTCCCAGCTTTTTGCCAAGCTGCGTAGCCAGCTCCAGCCCGCCAGCACCACCGCCTACAATCACTATTTTTTTCAATGGCGTAGTCAACGTGACCCCCTCAAAATATTAACCAATTGTTAATTAAAAGTTATAAGAATAACCCTTAATTAACAACAGGTTACAGCACTGAAACCATTCAGGTGCATTGAGAATAACACGTCAGGCGCATTGGTCATACCAAAATTGATATGCATCAAGTTTTGATGGCTTAAAAGTAGACAAGTCTGACAAAAAAGAAAGCCCGACGCGCTTTCGCGGCCGGGCTTCAGGAGGTCCGGGGTCTGTCATCCCAGCGTTTTGAAGGCCTTTATGCGCTGCAGGTGCGGCGAGATGTTCTTAAACTTGTGGGTCTCTTCTTCATCCCAGACGATCTCGTAGTAATGATGCAGCAGCTCAGCCGAACGCTGGCTGTTCAGCGCCTCATCGTTACGCGACAGCACCACCAGACAGCGATCGCGGTTCTTCTCGCGGAAGTTGCTCACGCACTTGGTGCCGATATCCGCATACTCTTCCGGGCGGTCAATCTTGCCCTCCATGTTCTCGTGCGGGAACAGGTTAGGATTGAAGATGACCTGGCGGATATCGCATAAAAAGCCGATCCGCTCGGCCCAGTATCCGCCCAGACCCACGCCGCAAATCAGCGGGCGATCGTCGACGTTAAGCTGCAGCATCTTGTCGACTTCCTTAAGCAGATGCTGCATATCGTGCTTCGGATGGCGCGTGCTGTAGCTAATCAGGCGAACGTCCGGGTCGATAAACTGCAGCTGCAGCACCTTTTCGTGATTACCTGGGCTGTTTGAGTCAAAACCGTGTAAATAAATGATCATTCTCTTCTCACCACGCTAGGCCTTTGGGGAGGAATTACAGGCCGGCTTTGTGGGCCTGCCAGCGCTCGTTCAGCGCCTCGAGTTGCGCATTCACCGTCTTCCAGCGCGCCGAATCCATCAGCTCCTGACGGCTAAATGAACCTTTATGATACAATTGTGTAACACGTTCAGCATTGATCGGCGACAGGTTATCCAGCACGCTAACGGCACCTTTACGATTATTGCAGACCAGGATCATATCGCAACCTGCGTCCAGCGACGCCTGCCCGCGCTCCGCGTAGCTTCCCATAATCGCCGCGCCTTCCATCGACAGGTCATCGGAGAAAATGACGCCGTTAAAGCCCAGCTCCTGACGCAGCACGGTTTTCAGCCAGTGCGAAGAGCCGCTGGCCGGGCGCGGGTCAACGTCGCTATAGATAACGTGCGCGGGCATGATGGCATCGAGCTTGTTGTCGGTAATCAGCGAACGGAAGACGGACATATCATGCGCGCGGATTTCCGCTTCAGGGCGCGGATCGCACGGCGTTTCTTTGTGTGAATCCGCCGTAACGGCGCCGTGCCCAGGGAAATGCTTGCCGGTGGTTTTCATGCCCGCATCGTGCATACCGTCGATAAAGCGGGTCGCCATTGCCAGCGCAATTCGCGGGTCTTCGTGATACGAGCGCTCGCCAATCGCGGCGCTGATATGCCCGACGTCCAGCACCGGCGCAAAGCTGATGTCGATGTCCATGGCGATCATTTCGCTTGCCATCAGCCAGCCCGCGTCCTGCGCCAGCCTGCCGCCCTCTTCCGTACCCAGCAGCGCGGCAAAAGACTGCGCCGCCGGCAGCCGGGTAAAGCCTTCACGGAAGCGCTGGACGCGTCCCCCTTCCTGATCGACCGCCACCACCAGACGATGACGCGACGCGGCGCGGATCTGGCGCACCAGCTCGCGCAGCTGCTCAGGGTCGTGATAGTTACGGGTAAACAGGATCAGCCCGCCCACCAGCGGGTGCGCCAGTATTTCGCGCTCTTCCGCATCCAGCTCAAACCCTTCGACATCCAACATGACCGGACCCACACGCACCTCTCTTATCCTTTTGTTTGTAACTGACGCCAGACGTCATCTGCCAGCGCAATAAAGTATTTATCGTTTGTTTTTTGATAGCGAAGCTCAAACCAGCCCGCCATCAGCATCAGGACCCACGGTCGCCAGCGTTTGACCTGGCGCACCAGCAGGCGTTCGTTTAGCTGTGCCGCTTGCGCATACGCGGCAATCAGCGCCTGCCGCTCGGCGTCATCCGCCGTCCAGACCGCCGCGAGCTCCAGCGCCACGTCGCCGTCTCCGGCGTATTCCCAGTCGATGAGCCGTTCACCGGCGGAGGTATGAACAATATTTCCGGCGTGAACGTCCATGTGCAGCGGCGCGAGGCGCAGCGGGCGCGGCTCACCGGCTTTGCGCAATCGCCGGAGCTGAGCGAGCCAGAACGGCGAGCGCCTGTCGGGCGAGGATTGCTGCCAGTATTGTTCGAGCAGCGGCAGCAGCGCGATGCGCCAGCCCAGCCGCCTCTGACGGTGCAGATGATACAACAGGGCGGCCAGCCGCGGGGGATCCGGCAGCACGCTTTTGATCTCACCCGCAAGATAGTCCACCGCCATCCAGCCTTCGGCGTAAAAATGCGGCGTGGGAACAATGTCTGCGGGCAAACGCTGCAGGGCGCGAAGCTGGCGGCGAAAGTGGGAGGCAGGGGCGGAATCATCGTGATGCTGGCGCAATACCAGCCGACGATGCCCCTGCTCAATAATGCAGCTCGCGCCGCCAAGCCCGGAATGGGCCTGCGGCGCGATGAGGCGATGCTCGGGAAAGTAGCGCGTCAGGATCGCTGCGCGCGTCAGGTTATTGTTGCGAAACCGCACCTTTACCTGACCAGATAATCTCGCCCGTCTGCACCAGCATCAGCTGCATTTGCAGCGCTGGCGTGTTGACGTTGCCGGTAGCGTTTGAATAGAGCACGTACTGCGCGCCAACGTTGCGGGCAATGCCAATTGCTTTGCTGCGCGAGCCCAGGCTGTCCTGCGGTGACAGGCCAAGCTGCTGCTTCGCGACGGCCAGCTGCTGGGAAGAGACCAGCGTAAACTTGCCGTTGTTGGCCAGCGCGTTGCGCAGCGTTTCGGTCGCTTCGCCCGCGTTCAGTGAACCGTTGGTACGGTTATTCACGCTGTCGACCAGCAGCACGCCGCCAGGCGTGACGCCCTCGGCCTGAAGCATTTTACCGACCATCGGCTGCATGGCGCCGTTCCAGTCGTAGTGGCGAACGCGCGGCGTCGGCTGCGCGTCCGGATGCTCAATCGGACCCGGCTGCGCCGGAATGGTCGGCACGGAAGGCACCGTCGGAACCGGTTCAGTCGGCTGCGTCGGTTGTTCAGTACCTGGCTTCGCCTCTTCTACAGGTGCAGGCTGCTCGGTTCGGGTCACACACCCGGCCAGAAAAAGAGCAAAGGCCGTCACGAGCGCATAGCGGCTCACATTTTTAATCAAGGTTCACCTCTTACAGATAAAGATAAAGTCTCACCTTATGCGCACCCAGATAGTTGGCGCTGCCGTAGAGCGTCACCGACGATCTTGCCGGAATGGTCACGCTTCGCGGCGCTTCCAGCGGGTGCATTTCAAGACCTCTTACGTCATACCAGTAAAAACGATAGTGGACCGTTACTGGCTCATGCCATTCGTTAAAGAGCGTAGAGGACGCAGAAGACTGGATTTCACTTAAGGTGAGCGAAGGTTCCTCTGCCGTAATGCCTGCGGCAAGCACGGAAGATTCCATGACCAGCTTCTGCTCGTCGCTGACCGGTATCGCCGGACGCGAGCTGCATCCCGCCAGGACGAGCGTCAATATCAGCGCAGCACTACACCCTTTCAACATGTCAAAGACCTTTATGCGCCAGCATCGGCCCCAGCGGGCGGCCGCCAAGCAGATGCATGTGAATATGATAAACTTCCTGACCACCGTGACGATTGCAGTTCATGATCAGACGATAGCCGTCTTCAGCAATCCCTTCCTGCTCTGCAATTTTCGCCGCTACTGTCAGCATACGGCCTAAAGCGACTTCATGCTCAGTTTTTACATCATTTACGGTAGGAATCAGAATATTAGGAATGATAAGGATGTGCGTCGGCGCCTGAGGAGAGATGTCCCGGAAAGCCGTGACCAGCTCATCCTGATAGACGATATCTGACGGGATTTCGCGGCGAATAATTTTACTAAAAATCGTTTCTTCAGCCATGACCTTTTCCTTTTTTGTTTAAGCTGGCGTAGCGCGTCCCTCGCGATACACGTGACCCTGTGACCGCGCGGCGCGATAGAAGAGTATGAGCGACTTTCTCCTGTCCTTTCAACCTTATCCCACGATTTCTTTCCTTATCGCCTTCCCGCTGGCTGGATAGTGACCTGCCGGGCGGCTAAACCCGCTGAAACAATATTTCAGTTACATCCGAAACATCTGTTTACAGCGTTAATCTCAATGCGTATATTTCGCATTTGCATTTTCATGCGCATTTTCAACATAGAAAACGACGGCAGCCCGTCTCCTCGGGACTGACGCACACCACTCTCTCCATTCATTAAGGGTTTGATGATGTCTTTCATTAATCACACCAGGGATGGGCAACGCCAGTCTGCCGCAACGCCCTCGTTGCTGGCCGCCTGCATTGCTATGGCATTGACGCCAACCGTAAGTTTCGCCGCCGCTGAGACGGAAGATACCGTCGTCGTGGACGGTGGTTTTGACAACGCGCAGGATCCGTCTGCCGGTCAGGACCAGGATTACAGCGTTAAAACCACCACCACCGGGACCAAGCTGCTCCTCGTGCAGCGCGACATTCCGCAGTCCGTTAGCGTCATCAGCCAGCAGCGTATGCAGGACCAGAAGCTGAATACCATCGGCCAGGTGCTGGACAACACGACCGGGGTGAGCGCTTCCCGCATCGATACCAGCCGCACGAATTTCTACGCGCGCGGTTTCTTTATCAGCAACTTCGCCTATGAAGATATGCCGACCTTCCTCGACAACCGCTGGAATTTTGGTGATACCGCAGGCGATACGGCGATCTTCGACAAGATTGAGGTGGTCCGCGGCGCGGCCGGGTTGATGAGCGGGACGGGGAACCCTTCCGCTTACGTCAATATGGTGCGCAAGCATGCGGACAGCAAAGAATTTAAGGGCTCGGTCTCCGCCACCTACGGCAGCTGGGACAAACAGCGCTACGTGCTCGATCTTCAGGCTCCGCTTACCGAGTCCGGCAAGGTGCGCGGGCGCGTGATTACGGGCTATGAGGATAGAGACTCCTGGGTTGAGCGTAACCACTACCGTAAAAAGTTCGTCTACGGCGTGGTTGATGCGGATTTGACCGACTCAACCACGCTCTCCCTCGGATACGATTACCAGGAAAGCGATGAAGATAGCCCGACCTGGGGCGGCTTCCCCTCCCTGTTCAGCGACGGCAGCAAAACCCATTTCCGCCGCGGCTTTAACACCGCCGCCGACTGGGCCTACTCGAATCAGGATTCCACCAAAGTCTTTGCTAACCTGACCCAGCGGTTCGACAACGGCTGGGAAGCAAAGGTTAACGCGATGCATGCGGAAACCAATTTCGACAGCAAGCTGATGTACATCGACGGCTATCCGGATAAGACCACCGGCCTGTACGATGCCGCCAGCTTCCAGGGCGCGTGGGGCGGCTGGAACAAAGGCCAGCGCAAGCAGGACTCCGTAGATGCGTTTGTACGCGGCGGCTACGATCTCCTGGGGCGTCAGCACGAGCTAATGCTGGGCGGCAGCTACAGCCGCCAGCGCAACAACTATGATAATTCCTACCCGGTCAACGATAATTACGGCCTGATGGACGTGGGCAGTATTTATGATTACAGCGGAAAACTGGCCGATCCGACGTGGTCCAGCTTTGCGCTTTACCAGCGCGACGTGATCCGCCAGAAGTCGGTCTACGCCGCCACGCGCCTCTCCCTGGCCGACCCGCTTCACCTGATCCTGGGCGCGCGCTACACCGAGTGGAGCGCCAAATATAATCTGGAGCGTAAACCGGACGAAATCCGCAACGCGAAGTATGATGACGTCACCCCGTACGCCGGGCTGATCTACGATATCGACGATACGTGGTCGGTATACGCGAGCTATACCTCGATCTTCCAGCCTTCCGGCCAGCGCGATATCAACAGCAACTTTATCGATCCGACGACCGGGAAAAGCTACGAGGCCGGCGTGAAGGGCGACTGGTTTAACACCCGCCTGACCGCCACCCTGTCGGTCTTCCGCATTGAGCAGGATAACGTCGCCGTGAATACCGGCATGACCATCCCAGGCTCCGGCGGACAGAGCGCCTATAAGTCGATAGACGGAACCGTGAGCAAAGGCGTGGAGTTTGAGCTGAACGGCGCGTTGACCGACAACTGGCAGCTGACCTTCGGCGGCAGCCGCTACGTTGCAGAAGATGAGGACGGCAACGCGGTGAACCCGCAGCAGCCTCGCACGACGCTGAAGCTCTTCACCCGCTACCAGCTGCCAATGCTGCCTGAGGTGACGGTTGGCGGCGGCGCGCGCTGGCAGAATAAAACCTGGTATGATTTCGAAACGCCGGGCCCTAACGGCATCACCCAGATCGGGCAGAATGGCTACACCGTCGTCGATCTGTTTACCCGCTATCAGGTCACCAAAAACTTTGCGATACAGGGCAACCTGAATAACGTCTTCGACAAAGAGTACTATGACTATCTGGGGACGTACGGCGTGTACGGCGCGCCGCGTAACTTCTCCGTAAGCGGAAGCTACAGCTTCTAAAATGCGGCGTGCAACACGGGGAGCCTTCTGGCTCCCTTTTTTTATGCGCTAAACAACAGGCGTAAAAAAGGCAGCCATTCGGCTGCCTTAGTCTCCCCACATCACTACTAGCTGTTGCGGATGTACTCATCCATTTCAGTTTTCAGGTTATCGGACTTGGTCCCGAAGATAGCCTGAACGCCTGAACCTGCAACAACCACGCCTGCCGCACCGAGTTTCTTCAGACCAGACTGATCGACTTTGGCAACGTCCGCAACGCTCACACGCAGACGTGTGATACATGCATCCAGGTTGGTGATGTTTTCTTTACCGCCAAACGCGGCAACCAGGGCCGGAGCCATTTCGCTGGTCGCGGTCGCTTTGGAGTCTTCTGACGCATCTTCACGACCCGGAGTTTTCAGGTCCAGCGCTTTGATCAGCACGCGGAAGACGGTGTAGTAGACGATCGCGTAGCAAATACCCACGATTGGGAACAGCCACAGCTTGCTGCTGTTACCGGACAGAACGATGAAGTCGATCAGGCCGTGAGAGAAGGACGTACCGTCACGCATACCCAGCAGGATACAGATTGGGAATGCCAGGCCAGCCAGAACGGCGTGGATAATGTACAGGATCGGCGCAACGAACATGAAGGAGAACTCGATCGGCTCGGTGATACCGGTCAGGAACGAGGTCAGCGCTGCGGAGATCATGATACCGCCCACTTTTGCACGGTTCTCTGGTTTAGCAGAGTGCCAGATTGCAATCGCAGCGGCTGGCAGGCCGTACATTTTGAACAGGAAGCCGCCGGACAGTTTGCCCGCCGTAGGGTCGCCTGCCATGTAGCGTGGGATATCACCGTGGAATACCTGACCTGCTGCGTTGGTGTACTCACCAATTTGCATCTGGAATGGAACGTTCCAGATGTGGTGCAGACCAAACGGCACCAGGCAGCGCTCGATGAAGCCGTAGATACCAAACGCCACAACCGGGTTCTGGTACGCAGCCCACTGAGAGAAGGTCTGGATAGCCGTACCGATTGGTGGCCAGATGAAGGACAGGATCACGCCAGTGAAGATCGCAGCCAGACCAGAGATGATCGGTACGAAACGCTTGCCCGCGAAGAAGCCCAGATACTCAGGCAGCTTGATGCGATAGAAGCGGTTAAACATATACGCTGCAATCGCACCGGAGATGATACCGCCGAGAACCCCGGTATCTGCCAGGTGTTTCGCTGCGATCTCTTCAGCCGGTAAATGCAG
>AGFT01126765.1_pt1 | contig 25891 bp, 20 predicted proteins | sample 305848 | NCBI WGS metagenome assembly AGFT01 (sample SAMN02954282, study PRJNA62043) | ant fungus garden metagenome | biome: terrestrial; feature: Atta colombica fungus garden; material: fungus garden; isolation source: Atta colombica fungus garden bottom | host: Atta colombica | place: Panama...
GGCCGCAAACGCGTCCGCCACGAAGTAGCCCGGCAGATAATAATCCGCGCCGTTGGTTGCCGAGCGGCGGCTCACGCCGTGCCCGCCGCCGCCAATCGTCAGCGTGTTCCCGGCAAATGCATTTTGAATATCGTACGTTAAGAACAGCGAGCCGGTATGGCGCGGCACGTTCGGCAGCGGTTTGCCCGCGTAGTCCGGGTCTTCCAGCACTTTCGCATCGGTATAGCCGTAGCTGGCGATAACGTTGGTGTTCTCGGTCAACCGTCCCGCGAGATCCACCTCCACGCCCTGCGAGCGCACGCGGCCCGCGGTTTTGGCGACGGTCTCATCGCCCACGCTTTCGGTATACAGCACGTTGCGCTTGTGAATATCAAACAGCGCGATGTTGGCGGTAACGCCGTCGAACAGGTCGAATTTCGCGCCTACCTCGTAGGCGTTTGACGTTTCCGGCGGCAGGTCGCCGATGTAGCTGGCAATCGACGACTGCGGCATAAACGTCTGCGAGTAGTTAGCGAAGAGCGACACGGCTGGCGTGAGCTTGTAAACCAGCCCCAGCTTCGGCGTCCACTGGTCGTCGCGGCTGTCGGTGTTGACGTTAAACGGACGGCCTTTCCCGGCGTACTGGGTGTAATACTGGTAGCGCAGTCCGGCAACGGCGATCCACCGGTCGGTCAGGTACAGCGCGTCCTGCGCGTAGGCGGAATAGCTCTCCTGCTTGATGGTCTGATCGCTATCGGAGGCCGACACGGTGGTGCATTTTCCGGTGCTGCCGTAGCTCGGATCGTAGATATTAAAATCCTTCACGTTCTTGCAGCGGATCATGTCCGTGCGCAGCAGATCGTAATTCTCATACGAGACGCCGGTCAGGATCTCGTTATAGAACCCGGCGATATCCACGTTGCCCTGCACATCGGCACGGGTAGAGTGCATTCGCTGGGTCGAGCCCTGCGTCGCATCCACGCGGCGGGTCAGGTTGCCGGTTTTAGCATCGTAGGCCATCACGCGGGCCTGATTGTCGCTGTATTTATCCTGGCTGTAGCTGTAGTCGAACTTCGCGGTCCACTGGCTGTTCAGGCGGTATTCCGCGTTGAGCTGCGCCAGATCCGAAACGCCGTCCGTCACGTTGAACGGCTCGTCAAAGCGGGTCTTGCGATCGACGTTGACCGCCTTTTTGGTATTCGGATCGAAGATCGTGCCGCGATCGAACGGGGTCTTATAGTCGCGATGGGAATAGAGCACGGTCACGGTGGCGTCATCGCCAAACCACGTCAGCGACGGCGCAATGAACGTGCTGCGCTCGGTGCCGAAGTTGCGCCAGTAGTCTTCATCCTGAACCTCGCCCGTCAGGCGATACGCCAGGCGCGTGCCTTCGATCGGGCCGGTGAGGTCAAGCTGGCCGGTGCCGCCGCCAAAGCTGGATGAAGTAGCGGAAATCGCGCCGCCGAACCGCTGCTCGGGGCGTTTGGTCACCACGTTAATCAGCCCGCCCGGGTCGAGAATGCCGTAAAGCGTCGAGGCGGGGCCTTTTAACACCTCCACGCGCTCGGTGGCGGCGTTAAAGCTGCGCGGCAGCACGGTGCGCAGCCCGTTAGTCATGATCGACCCGTCGCGGTTCGCGCCAAAGCCGCGGCGCACGAACGCGTCCTGCGTGCCGCCGAGGGTGTTGGTCTGCACCACGTTGCTGACGTTATACAGCGCTTCGTCAAGCGTCGTGGCGTGCTGATCTTCCAGCACCTTATCGCTAACGGTATTCACCACCTGCGGAATATCCAGCATCGGCATGTTGGTCAGCGTAGCCGTGGACGTATTGAGCGGCTGATAGCCGTTGGTGGCGTCAGCCGCGGCGTTCGGGCTGGCGACCACGGTGAGCGTTTCGCCATCCTGCGCCGTTTTCTCCGCCGCGTGCCCCAGAGGCGCTAAAAAGAGGAGTGAAAAGAGCGCGCGCCCTTTAACCCCTGCATGAAAAGGTGTGAACGTAGCCATTACATCTGTTTTCCCAAATAACCCGCGAAGAAAGGTTCGCGCAAGCGTGTGTGAGTCATTGCCCTTACGGTCCGTTCGTTAGCCACGGCGGGCCTCGAACTTGTAATTGAGAATCATTCAATCATGCGGGAATGTAGTAGTAAATGGAAAAAGTAAAAAATGGGCTACAGCGCTTTTTCATGAAAAATGCAGAATGCTATCCGCTTATAAAATATTGAAATTAATGGATTAATGATAAAAATAAAGCGCGTGGGTCTACGCCGTTATCCCTGGTTTTTACAGGGTGTTTCTCCGCTTGACTACTACATGGCGCAGCGGCAAACTTTCAAAAGAGAATGAGTTTTATTTTTATTTATTTGATTTTATTACGTTGGCATTCACGTGGCGCACAACCTCAAAAATCCTGGCCTGGTTCTGGAGAACCTGTCCGCGGGCTACCACAAAAAAATCATCGTCGATGATATTTCCCTCGCCATCCCGCAGCAGAAAATGACGGTGCTGGTGGGGGCGAACGGCTGCGGCAAATCCACGCTGCTGAGCACCCTTGCGCGCCTGCTGCATCCGCTGGGGGGACGCGCCGTGCTGGACGGCAAATCCATCCACGCGCAGCCCACCCGAGACGTGGCGCGACAGCTTGGCATTCTGCCCCAGACGCCGATTTTGCCGGAGGGATTAACCGTGTTTGAGCTGGTCTCCCGCGGGCGTTTTCCCTGGCAGAGCTTCATGCGCCAGTGGAGCGAGGAAGACGAACGGGCCGTGGAAGAAGCGCTGCGCCTGACGGGCACGGCGGCGTTTGCCGATCTGCCCGTTGAAAGCCTCTCCGGCGGCCAGCGCCAGCGCTGCTGGATTGCCATGGCGCTGGCGCAGCAAACGCCGTACATCCTGCTGGACGAACCAACCACCTTTTTAGATCTGCGCTATCAGGTGGAGATCCTCGAGCTGCTCCACGATCTCACCCGCCACCACGGGCGCACCGTGGTCGTGGTGCTCCACGATCTAAACTTCGCGGTCAACTACGGCGATTCGCTGGTCTTTTTGCGCCACGGCAAAGTGGAGGGCGTGCTTCACGAGGGCGACGCCTGCACGCCGGAGCTGATCAAAGCGGTGTTTGACGTTGACGTGCATATGTCGACAAACCCGATGACCGGCAAACCGTTCTTTATGCCGTTTCGCCAGGCGTCCAGAGCATCATGATCCGCATCCCGCTGGCTTTTCTGCTGCTCACGCTTCTGCTGCTGGCCGGAGCGGTGGCGCATCTCGGGATCGGCGCGCGCGCCATCGCGCCGCAAACGGTGGTGCAGGCGTTTCTCCACTTCGACCCGCGTAACTTCGACCACAGCGTGGTTATCCGCCTGCGCCTGATCCGCCTTTGCGCGGCGATGGTCACGGGCGCGGCGCTGGGCGTGGCGGGAGCGCTGCTGCAATCGGTGATCCGCAACCCGCTGGGCGAGCCGCACATTCTCGGGCTGAACGCGGGGGCGGCGCTGGCGGTGGTTTTGACCAGCGCGCTCGGGCTTGGCCTGCCGTTTGGCCGCCCGCTGATTGCCGCCGCCGGTGCCGCGGCGCTGTTTTTGCTGGTGCTGACGTTCTCCTCCGCCGGGCGAGCCGGGCTCACGCCGATGAAGGTCACGCTGTGCGGCGTGGCGATGTCGGCGTTCGCGTCGTCCATCACCGCCGCGGTGCTGATTCTGGACGAGCAGACCCTGCTGGCGATGCGAACCTGGCTGGCGGGCGATTTGGCCGGGGTCAGCGTCGACGCGGTTCGCGCCGCGGCCTGGGCCGCCGGGGCGGGATTCCTGCTGGCGGTCTGGCTGTCGCCCTCGCTGAACATGCTGGCGCTTGGCGATCGCATGGCGCAGGGGCTGGGCGTTTCGCTGCTCAAAACCCGCCTGTTCGCGCTGCTGGCGACGGCGCTGCTGTGCGGCGCGGCGGTCTCCCTCGCCGGTCCGATAGGCTTTATCGGCCTCGTGGTGCCGCAGATCGTCCGCCGCCTGGCGTCGGTGGACCTACGCCTGACGATCCCGCTCTCGGCGCTGTGCGGGGCGCTGGTTCTGCTGGTGGCGGATATCGCGGCGCGCACGCTGTTTGCGCCCTACGAGCTCGCCACGGGCGTGGTGACCGCGCTGGTCGGCGCGCCCGCGTTTATTCTCATCGCGGCGAGGACGTTCAAATGAATCGCGCCGGGCTGCGGGCGATCCGCGCGGGCGCATTCTCAGCGCTAATCCGCCCTAAGGCGTTGATCCTACTGGGGCTGCTGGCGGCGGCGGGCGTGGCGCTGATGGGCTTTGGCCTGACCCACGGCTCGCTGCCGATCCCCGGTTCCGCTATCGGCCGCGCGCTCTTCATGCCGGAGAGCCTGAGCGCCGACGCGCGCTACATCGTCATGGATATCCGCCTCCCGCGCCTGCTGATGGCGGCGCTCTGCGGCGCGATGCTCGGCATGGCGGGGGCCGCGATGCAGTCCATCACCCGCAACGGGCTGGCCGATCCGGGGCTGATCGGCGTGAAGGAGGGCAGCAGCGCCGCGGTGCTGCTGGTGATGTTTCAGCTTCCCGCGCTGAGCCTGTTCTGGCGGCCAATGGTTGGGATGGTCGGCGGCGCGCTGACCGCGCTGCTGGTTGTAATGCTGGCGCGCGATATTTCACGCCCGCGGTTTATTCTGATCGGCATCGGCGTCTCGTGGGCCTTTGCGGCGGCGATGGGCGTCTTTATGACCACCGCGGACGTGCGCGACGTGCAAACGGCGATGCTGTGGCTGGCGGGCAGCCTGCACGCGGCCAGCTGGCCGCTGGTCGGCATGGCGGCGGCCTGGGCGATCCCGGCGTTCGCGCTGCTTCTCTTTACCGCCCGCGCGGCGGACGTCGCCCTGCTGGGCAACCCGACGGCCAAGGGGCTGGGCGTGCGGACCTCGCGCCTGGCGCTGCTGCGGGTCATCGCGCCTGTGATGCTGACGGCGGCCTGCGTCTCCTGCGTGGGCAGCATCGGTTTTGTCGGCCTCATTGCACCGCACATGGCGCGGCTGGTGCTGCGCGGCGGGCAGGCCGCGCTGCTGTCGGGAAGCGCCGCGCTGGGCGCGTTGCTGGTGCTGCTGGCGGACAACGTCGGTCGCCTGGCCTTCTTACCGCTGCAGCTGCCCGCCGGGATCGTGATTTCGCTTATTGGCGGCCCCTTTTTCCTGCTGCTGCTCTGGCAGCGTCGTGATCGATTCTAGAGGTATTTGATGCGCATACTGATTTCTGTGCTGTTGCTGGTGGGCTTTGCGGTAAGCGCGGCGGAGCCGACGCAGACCTTTACCGACGATCTCAATCGCAAGGTGGTGGTGCCGCTTCATCCGCAGCGGATCGTTTCGCTGCACGATCTGGACATTACCATTCCGCTGATTGAGCTTGGCGTAACGCCGGTCGCCAGCCACGGCCGCACGCGCCCGGACGGGAGCCATTTTCTGCGCTCCAGCGGCATGCTGACGGGCGTCGACTTTGACAATTCCGACATTAAATTCATCGGCACCGCCGATATCGACATCGAAGCCATCGCCGCCGCGAAGCCGGATCTGATTATCACCGAGCCGACCCGCAACACGCCGATCGCGCAGCTGGAAAAAATCGCGCCGACGGTGAGCATCGATCACCTCGACGGCGGCGCGCCGGAGATTTACCGCAAGCTGGCGCAGCTGACCGGCACCCAGGCGCGGCTGACGATCCTGGAGCGTCGCTATCAGGAGCAAATCAGGGCGCTGAAGGCGACCGTCGACGCTGGCAAAATTACCGTCTCGGTGATTCAGGCCAATCAGGGAAAAATTACCGCCATGCACAGCTACCACTCGCTTGGCCGCGTGCTGCGCGACGCCGGGTTCAGGTTCCCGCCGCTGATTGACAGCATTCCCGACGGCGGGCGCATCGACGTCAGCGCCGAGCGCCTGCCGGAGCTGGACGCCGATTTTGTCTTTGCCACCTGGCGCGGAGATACCGGCGGAACGCCGCAGGACGAGCTGAAGGCCATGGAGGCGGTAATGCCGGGCTGGTGTCAGTTCCTCAGCGCCTGCCGGACCGGCCATTACGTGCTGATTTCCCGCGAGGAGGCGATTTCGAACTCGTTCGCCTCGCTGGGGCTAATGGCCGCGCAGGTGCAGTCGCAGATTGCGGGCCGCCCGCTGCCGGAGGCGTCACGGTGATCCGCAAAGCCGATGTCTACGGTGACCGCTTCCGCTCCCGGGCGCACCAGCTGACGCCGCGCCTGCTGCTGGTGGCGCGCTACATCAATGAGAACCGGGAAGCGGTGATGGAGCAGACGGCGATGGAGATCGCGACGCTGCTGAACACGTCGGATGCCACCGTCGTCCGCGCTATTCAGGCGCTCGGTTTTGCCGGGCTGCGTGACCTGAAGCAGACGCTGGAGCACTGGTTTGGCCCGGTGGTGACCTCCAGCGAAAAGATGTCCAGCACGGTGAATACCCTCACCAGCGACGTGAACGCGAGCATCGATTTTGTGCTGGAGGGGCATCAGCACACCTGCAACGTGCTGTCTGAGCCGGGCAACCGTTACGCGATGGCGCAGGCGGTGTCGCTGCTGGCGCAGGCGAGGCAGGTGGCTATTTTTGGCATCGGCGCGTCCGGCATTCTGGCCGAGTACACCTCCCGCCTGTTTAGCCGAATCGGCCTGCCGGCGATCCCCCTCAACCGCACGGGCATTGGCCTCGCCGAGCAGCTGGTGGCCTTGCAGCGGGGCGACGTGCTGGTGATGATGGCGCAAAAATCCGCGCACCGGGAAGGGCAAACCACGCTGCGCGAAGCGAAGCGTCTGGGCATTCCGGCGATTTTGCTGACCAACGCCACCGACTCGCAGTTCAGCAAAGAGGCGAGCGTGGTGATCCACGTTCCGCGCGGCGGCGAGAAGGGCAAGATCCCGCTGCACGGCACGGTGCTGCTGTGTCTGGAGATGATTATTTTGTCCGTTGCCTCCACCGAGCCGCAGCGCACCATTAAGTCGATGAAGCGCATCAACGAGTTTCACCGGGGATTAAAGCCGGGCAAGAAGAGTGGGTGATTTTCGCCCTTTCCCAAAGGGTTAAGGGTTCCCCACTGGCACAGAATACTCCCTCTCCATTCAGGGAGAGGGCTGGGGTGAGGGTGAAAGCATCAAACCGTACGATGATTCTTCCGGTACTGCAGCGGCGTCTCGCCAATTCCTTTCTTAAACGCGCTGATAAACCACGTTACGTCGGAAAACCCTACCTGCGCGGCAATGTCGCGCACGCTCGTGTCCGAGTGAAGCAGGCATTCGCAGGCCTTGCGCAGCCTTAGCGTATTCAGATAGTCGTGGATCTTCTCCCCCGTTTCCGCATGAAATTTCCGCGACACGTAGCTGCGCGAGATGCCCAGCTCGGCCGCCAGCGCGTCCAGCCTGAACTTCTGCTGATAGTGCTCTTCCAGCCAGAACATCGCCCGGCTGGCGACCCCCTGGCTGCTGCCCGGCGCGCCGTCCTCCACGTCCGGCAGCATGGCAAACAGGCCGATCAGCAGCCCCGCGATGCGCTCGCCGGTCATCGGCGGCTGGTAGCAGCTAAACAGGTGCGTGATATGGCTGTGGCAGTGGGCCATGTCCGCCACCCACGCCGCGCCTCCGCGCCGTGACAGCGCCCGCAGCCGCTGCTGCGCGTGCGGAAAATCACGCAGCACGTTCATCACCGCATGGTGATCGAGATGAATAATCGTGCGCCGATAGATGGCCTCCGCCCGCTCGTCCACCCTCACCTTATGCAGCGTAAACGGCGGAAAGAAAAAAGCCGCCCGGGGCGCATGGTGAAGTGTTGATTATCGACAATCGCCACGCCAAACCCCTCCTCGACGTAGAGGATCTCCAGACACTGGTGCCAGTGGTGATAGCGCACGGTGTTGGCATACAGGCGGCTGAAGGAGGCGACGGTATTGTTCAGCGTAATCAGCTCAAGATGTTCCGACGTTGGCGTGTCGCGCATGGTGCAATAAAACTCAACTTTTTCCCGTCAAAATCCATTTATAAACCACCATTTTAAATTTTATCAACTGGAGGTTTATTAAACGCTCCCACCTGTGACGCGGCTAACATTTCTCCACCTCTTGCTTTCACTATGCTTGGCCGCAGTTGACGACGAGGGCGAACCTATGTGGGCGGTAAATAACGAAAAATCAAATCCGTTGTCTTCGCGACGGGATGTGGCGGCGTCGCTGAAGAGGATGCTGGCGGCGCTGGACGCGCAGTTTCCGGCAGGCAGCTCGCGCTTTTCGCTGGGGGAAACCTGCGCGCACTACGCGACGGATATTGCGCAGATGGAGGGGCTTTCGCGCGCGCTGTGGGGGCTGTTTCCGCTGATGGCGTCCGGCGAATCCGAGCCCTTTAGCGAGAAGTACCTTACCGCCATTAAGCTTGGCACCGATCCGCACGGCGAAGGCTACTGGGGCGAAACCGGCCCGTACGACCAGCGGCTGGTGGAGATGGCGGCCTACGGGCTCGGGCTGGCGCTGCTGGGAGATACGCTCGCCGAACGGTTTAGCGAGCGCGAGCTGGAAAACCTGCACGCGTGGCTCAACCAAATCACCGACGCGCAGATGCCGGACAGCAACTGGAACTACTTCGCCATTATGGTCCAGCTCGGCTTTAAGCGCGCCGGGCTGCCGTTTGACCAGCATGCCATCGACCGTCGCTTTGCGATGATGGAAGCCTACTACCTCGGCGACGGCTGGTATTCGGACGGCCCCGGCAGGCCGAGGGATTACTACATCTCGATGGCGTTCCACTTCTACGGCCTGATTTACGCCACCCTCAGCGGCGACGAGGCGAGGGCGGCGGTGCTGCGCGAGCGCGCGCGGCTGTTCGCACGGGATTTTATCTACTGGTCCGCCGCCGACGGCGCGTCGGTGCCGTTTGGCCGCAGCCTGACCTACCGCTTTGCGATGGTTGCCTTCTGGAGCGCGGTGGCGTTCTCCGGGCTGGACGCGTTCACGCCGGGCGTCGTGAAGGGCATTATCCTGCGCCACCTGCGCTGGTGGCAGCAGCAGCCGATTGCCGATCGTGACGGCATTTTGACCCTCGGGTTTGCCTACCCGAACCTGACGATGTGCGAGGACTACAACTCGCCCGGCTCGCCGTACTGGGCGCTGAAAACCTATCTGATCCTGGCGCTGCCGGAGGATCATCCGTTCTGGCTGGCGGAAGAGCAGCCGCTGCCCGCGCTGGCCGAAAAGCGCGCGATCCCCCACGCGCAGCAGATCCTGATACATGCGGATAACTCTCAGCACGTCACCATGCTCACCGCCGGGCAGCTTGAGCTGAACAACTACGTCAACACCGAGGCCAAATACACCAAATTTGCCTACTCCAGCCGCTTTGGCTTCACCATCGAGCGCGGGCGTTTTGGGCTCAAGCACGCCGCCTGCGACTCGATGCTGCTGCTGGCCGACGGCGATGATTACTATCGCGGACGCCGCGAATGCGGGGCGGTACGGGTGGACGAAAACTACCTCTACTCGCACTGGTCGCCGTGGCATGACGTGCACATCGACACCTGGCAAATACCGTTCGGCGAGTGGCACCTGCGGCTGCACCGCATCCGCAGCGCGCGCCGCCTGCAAACGGCGGAGGGCGGGTTTGCCGTCATGAAAGCGGAGCACCGGCTTCGCGATCGCGGCTGCTACCTGGTCGCAGAAAACGGCTGCAGCGCGATTGTCGATCTCTCGCCGGAGCTGGCGCGAGAGCCGGACAGCATCGTCACCCCGCCGAACAGCAGCATCATGTTCCCGGAGTGCGCCTCTATTCCGCTGCTAAAAACCGATATTCCGCAGGGCGAAAGCTGGCTCTGCTGCGCCGTGACGGCCAGCGAAAAACAGCGCGCGGCGGCGACTCCGATACTGAGCATCACCCGCGGCCAGGCCGTGATTCGCGATCCCGAAAGCGAGCGCCTGCTGTCGTTCACATTATAAAAAACCTGACCCCTACACGTCGGCGAGGATGGTATGAAAACGTCATCTACAACAAGCAGAACCGAATATTACAAAATCAGCAGCTTTATCTTTCTCTACTTCTTTACCTGGTCCGCCAGTATTGGCCTGCTGGCCATCTGGCTCGGGCAAAAGGCTAATCTTAGCGGATCGGTGATTGGCACCGTATTTGCGGTCAACGGCGTTTTCTCGGTTATTCTCAAACCGATCTACGGCTATATTCTCGATAAGATCGGCATGAGCAAATACCTGCTCTATTTTGTGGTGGCGATGTCCGCCCTGATGGCGCCGTTCTTTATCTATGTCTATCAGCCGCTGCTCATGTCCCACACCCCGATTGGCATTATCGTCGGCGCGCTGTACCTGAGCTTTGCCTGGTACGCGGGCGTGGCGGCGTGTGAATCCTATTCCGATCGCTTTAGCCGCCTGAACGGCATGGAGTTCGGGCAGATCCGCATGTGGGGATCGCTCGGCTGGGCGGTGGCATCGTCCTTTTCCGGCCTGCTGTTTAACCTCTCTCCGGCGTATAACTTTATGCTGGGGAGCGTGGCCTCGGTGGTGATGCTGATTGTCCTGCTTACGCTGAAAGTGAACACTAACTCAGTCCACGCGGGCGAGGTGCTGACCAAAGAAAAAATCGTCCCGTCGGACGTTTACGCCCTGCTGCGTAACCGCAAATTCTGGGCGTTCTGCCTCTACGTGGCGGGCGTGGCGTGGATGATGTTTATCGCCGAGCAGCAGTTCTCGCGCTATTTCGTCACCTTCTTTGACGATATTCACCAGGGCAACGCGGTGTTTGGCTATCTGGGCACCGTGCAGTCCGGGATGGAATTTGTCATGTATATGGTGATCCCGCTGTTCGTTAATTTCATCGGCGCCAAGCGCGGGCTGTTAATTGTTGGGCTTATCGTCGGGGCGCGCCTGATTATTTCCGGCATCTGCGACTCGCACCTATTAATCTCGATTCTCAAGCCGCTGTACGGCCTTGAAATTTGCCTGCTGCTGGTCTCCGTTTTTAAATACATCGCCGAGCATTTCGACAAGCGCGTGAATGCCACCATGTATTTACTCGGCTATCAGGCGATGCTGTACGTCGGCAACGTCGTCATCTCTTCGCCTGCCGGATATCTGTATGACCGCATCGGTTTTGAACAGACCTATATCATCATGGGCGCCACGGCGCTGACCTTTACCCTGATTTCTGCCTTTACGCTATCCGCCTGCCAGAGCAAGTGGCGCAGCAGCGGCGCGCTGAACGTAGCAGAACCCACATCACGATAATTACGCCGTCAAAGAAGGAAGCGAACTATGTTAAGCCGTATCAAAGAGGAGCGTCTGGCCGCGGTGCCAGCGCCGGTCGACCCGCAGGCGTTTCGCGATGAGCTTGCCTCGGCGCGAAGCCACGTTATCGAACTGATTAGCCGTCACCTGGCGGCGTTTGGCGACAAGTTCCCGGCGGAAACCTGCCGGGAGGGCTTCTATCCGCTGACCGACAACGTAGAGTGGACCACCAGCTTCTGGACCGGGCAGCTCTGGCTCGCCTGGGAGATGAGCGGCGAGGAAAAATTCCGCGCGATGGCGGAAAAGCACGTCCGCTCGTTTGGCCTGCGCATCGCCGGGCGTCATGACACCAACACCCACGACCTGGGCTTCCTGTACACGCTCTCCTGCGTGGCGGCGTGGCGATTAACGGGCAACCGCGAAGCGCGCGGCTTTTCGCTGCTGGCGGCGGAAGCCCTGCTGGAGCGCTTTCACGAGAAGGCGAAGATCGTTCAGGCGTGGGGCGATCTTGCCGATCCCGAGCAGGCCGGGCGGATGATTATCGACTGCAATATGAACCTGCCGCTGCTCTACTGGGCGAGCGAGCAGACGGGCGATCCGCGCTTTGCCAACGCCGCGAAGGCGCACGTCATGCAGGCGGCAACGTACCTGGTCCGCGACGACGCCTCAACGTTCCATACCTACTACATGGACGTGGCCACGGGCGCGGCGCGCTACGGCAATACCCAGCAGGGCTACGCGGACGACTCCTGCTGGTCGCGCGGGCAGGCGTGGGGAATTTATGGCTTCCTGCTGAGCTATATCTACACCGGCGATAGCACCATGATTGGCCTGTCAAAACGGCTGGCGAACTACTTCCTCAACCGCCTGCCGGAGGACTACGTTTGCCACTGGGATCTGGCGCTGGTGGGCACCGACGCCCTGCGCGACGCCTCCTCGGCGGCGATCGCCGCGTGCGGCCTGCTGGAGCTGGTGAAGCATCTGCCGGTGACCGATCCGGATCGCGAGCGCTATCTGGACTGGGCGAAAGCGATCGTCTCTTCGCTGACGAAGCATTATCTGATGGGAAAAGACGAGCGCGGAACCGGGTTGCTGAAGCACTCGGTTTACCACCTCGCAAGCAATAAAGGCGTGGACGAATGCGCCAGCTGGGGAGATTACTTCTACGTTGAGGCGCTGGTGCGGTTGACGCAGAGCTGGAAGCCGTACTGGTAAACGTCGGGGGAGAGTCCCCCGACGCGCAGGTTACGCCTTAGGAATACGCAGCGTCTGCCCCGGGTAGATTTTATCCGGGCTGGAGAGCATCGGGCGGTTGGCCTCGAAAATCTTGTTGTACTGGTTGGCGTCGCCGTACACGGTTTTCGAGATGGCGCTCAGGGTATCGCCGGATTTGACCGTGTAGTAGGTGGCTTCGTCTTTGGCATCCGTCGCGGTGATGTTGTTCTCCACCTCGCTGACGCCTGCGATGTTACCGACCGCGACCTGGATTTTCTCTTTCTGCTCCTGGGTCAGCCCGTCGCCCGTGACGCTGGCTTTGCCGTCGGTCACGTTGACCTGCACTTTATCCGCACCGGGAATATTGAGTTTCTTGAGGTGTTCCGTAACCTTATCGGACTGGCCCTTATGGTCAGTCAGGTTGTCCCAGAGCTTTTCGCCTGCTTCTTTCACGAAGTTAAAAAGTCCCATTCCTTCCTCCTGTTAGACATGACGTCAGGATAAGCATAGCAGTTGGGCGTTAAGGCGATAAAAAAAGCCCGGCAGCGCTAACGCTTGCCGGGCCTGAATAGAGGGGGGAGGGGAAACTTAAACCCCTTGCTCCAGAATGCGGATATGGGTTTCCAGCACGTCGCCTTTCACCGCGTCGCCCCACGCCTTCATGTGCGCGGTCTGCAGATGCGCTTCAAGATGCGCGACGGTTTCCCACTGCTCAACCATGATGATGGAGTCCGGCGCGGTGGCCTGGAAGCTCGCCTCTGTCGCGGCATCAACCATTGGCGCATAGCCATGGCAGCCTTCTTCTTTCAGCACGGTCGGGATAATTTTCGCGAACTGATCCAGCACCGCCTGACGATGATGTTGGCCCGGACGCGTACGGATTTCAGCAATAACGGTAAGCATAATTAACTCCTTCTAATTCCAGCCTATCAGTTAAGCAAAAATCTCAGCGAGATGCTTGCGATATTCTGCGATATAGCGCGGGACGTCAGGCATTTTAATCACGTCGTTGACGATAAAGGTCGGCAGCGGCTCCATGCCGAGGAACTGGTTGGCCTTGTGGAACGGCAGGTACGCGCCGTCTACGCCCACGCCTTCGAAGAACTGATCGCGCTCGGTGAAGGCCTCCAGCGGCGCGTTCCAGGTCAGGGAGAGCATGTATTTTTTGCCCTGAATCAGGCCGCCGGAACCGTATTTTTTAGACGCGTCGGAGCGGGTGCGGCCGTCGCTGGCGTACAGCGAACCGTGGCCCTCGGTGAACACGTCGTCGATGTATTTTTTCACCGTCCACGGCGCGCCCATCCACCAGCCCGGCATCTGCCAGATGATGACGTCGGCCCACAGGAAGTTCTGCACTTCCGCCTTAACATCGTAATCGCCGTCCGCGCGCACGACCTTAACATCATGCCCGGCGTCGCGCAGGAAGCCGTCCGCGACCTCGGTCAGGGTGTCGTTCAGCTGGCCCTTGGAGTGGGCGAATTCTTTCGCGCCGTTGATAATCAGAATGTTGCTCATTATTTGTCCTCGATGGAGAGAGTATGCCGGGCATTGTACGCGCGTGAGCGGACCGGAAAAATGAGCAAAATGTGTAAAGTCTTTTGCGTGTGGCGCAATAATCCCTATCCGCTCACCGTCACCCTGAAGCCGCCGTCGGGGGCATTGTTCATGGCGACGCGCATGCCGTGCAGGGCGGCAATCCGCTTCACGATGGATAACCCCAGGCCGCTGCCGGTCTCATCCTGCCCCGGCGGGCGGTAAAAGCGCTCGCCGATGCGGGTCAGGGCGTCGGGCGCAATGCCGGGGCCGTTGTCCTGAACGCTAAAGCTATGGGCGTCGAGCGTCACGTCGACCACGCTGCCGCGCGGGCTATAGCGCACGGCGTTATCCAGAAGGTTGCGGACCAGCAGGCCGAGCAGCAGCGGCTGGCAGGCGCGCGCGACGTGCGGGGCGTTAACGTTCAGCCGGACCTCAATGCCCGCCTGCTGCGCCGGATGGTAGATATCCATCACCGCCGACTGGAGCAAATCCGCCATCGCCACGGTTTCAACGTCGTCGAGGTTATCCAGCGAATCCAGCCGGGAGAGCGTCAGGAGCTGATCCACCAGCCGGGACGCGCGATCGATGCCCGCGTGCAGCTGCGTCAGCGCCCTGGCCTGCGCCTGCGGATCGTCCACGTACAGCTGCGCCACGTCGGTTTGCACCTTCAGCGCCGCCAGCGGGCTGCGCAGCTCGTGGGCGGCGTCTGAGGTGAAGCGGCGCTCGCGGGCCATCATCTCCTGGGTGCGCGCAAACAGGTGGTTGAGCGCGTCGAGCAGCGGGCGCACCTCCGTCGGCACGCCGTCGGTGGGCAGGCGGTCGGTGGCGTCCGGCGAGCGCCAGCGCAGCGTCTGCGCCAGCTTTTTCAGCGGCCTGAGCTCGCGGCTCAGCAGCAGGATCAGCAGAAGCAGCATCACGGGCAGCGCGACCAGCCACGGCGTCAGCTGCGAGCTGACCACGTCCAGCGCCATCTCCTGGCGGTACTCCCACTCCTGCCCGACCACCACGCGGTGCTTGCCGTCCGGCGACGTCAGCCACAGGAAGCGCCACTCGTCGCTATCGTCCTGCAGCCGGCCGTCGTCAAACCCGTCCCGGCGGTAGTGATAGGGAATGTCGCGCCCGTTCTCGCCGTCGTTCAGCAGCATTTTGCCGTGAGTATCGAAGATGGCGAACGCCAGCGCGTCGTCGTCCAGATGCCCGTGCCTGGCCTTTTTCGGCACCTCGCGCATCCGCTCCGGGGCTCGAATTTCGTCCAGATCCATCGTCAGCAGGCGCCTGGCAAACAGCATCTGCTGGGTATCGAAGACCTTATCGAGCTTATGCGCGGTCTGCTGCCAGGCCACGACGCTGGCGGCAAACCAGGCGGTCAGCGAGAGCAGAAGGAAGAGGAGCGTCAGGCGCAGCTTAAGGCTTAATTTCATGCGTCACCCAGGGTATAGCCGATGCCGTGCACGGTGCGAATAAACTCGCTGCCGAGCTTGCGGCGAAGATGGTGAACGTGGACCTCCACGGCGTTGCTGGAGACGTCGTCGTCCCAGCCGTAGAGCTTTTCTTCGATCTGGCTGCGCGGCAGCACGCGCCCGGCGTTGCGCATCAGCAGCTCCAGCAGGGCAAACTCTTTGGGCTTGAGGACGAGCGTTTCGCCATTCACCGTGGCGATGAGGCCTGCAGGATCCAGCGTCACCTTACCGTGACGCAGCTCGCTGCGCGCCTGGCCGTGGCTGCGGCGCACCAGCGCTTCAAGGCGCGCGGCCACTTCAATCAGGGCGAACGGCTTACAGAGATAATCATCCGCGCCCAGGCGCAGCCCGTCGACGCGCTGGTTCAGCGCATCCCGCGCCGTTAAGATCAGCACCGGCTCGCTGCGCCCGCCTTCGCGCCATTCGCGCAGGATGTCGAGGCCGTCCATTTCCGGCAGCGTCAGGTCAAGCACCACGGCGTCGTAGGGGGCGGAATAGAGCGCCGCGCGACCGGTTTTGCCGTCGGTAAACCAGTCCACGCTAAACCCCATTTTAGTCAGCCCGGCCTTGATGCCGTCGCCTATCAGCCTGTCGTCTTCTACCAGTAAAATGCGCATGTTCCCTCCTTGATGCCGCCAGTAAACCTTCTGTCGACCCGCGCTGTACAGTAAAAATAAATAAATTTTCCCCTTAAGAAGTTGTTAAGGATTACCCTGTTTAATGGACTGCGAAACGACATTAAAGGGAGAAATGAAGATGAAAAAATACGCTGCAATTGCTGCCATCATGATGATGACCACGGCCCCCGTTTTTGCTGCACAGGGCGGCTTCGACGGCCCGTCCGCCACCGCCGCGCCGACGCAAACCCAGCAGGGCGGTTTTGTGGATAACAACGCCAACCTGACGACGGCGGCAAAGGTGAAGGATCTGAAGGACGATGCCTGGGTTAAGCTGCGCGGGAACATTACCGAGCGCCTGTCCGACGACCGTTACACCTTCCGCGATGAAACCGGCACGGTGGTGGTGGAGATTGACCACAAGCGCTGGAACGGCGTGACCGTCAGCCCGCAGGATAAGGTTGAACTGCAGGGTAAAGTCGATAAAGACTGGAACGAATTTGAAATCGACGTGAAGCAGGTTATCAAGCTGAACAAATAACCCGGAAAGGGCCGCTGATGCGGCCCTTTTTCTTTGTGACTCAACTCGACAGATAGGGTAGTATCTGCGGCAATATTGCCTGAAACCCATCGGTTTCTGAGTTGAGGAATCACACGTAATGAGCGATATGGCAGAGCGCCTCGCGCTACATGAATTCACGGAAAATGCCTACCTGAACTACTCCATGTACGTCATCATGGACAGGGCATTGCCGTTCATCGGGGATGGCCTGAAGCCCGTTCAGCGCCGCATCGTCTATGCGATGTCCGAGCTGGGGCTGAGCGCCAGCGCCAAGTTCAAGAAGTCCGCCCGTACCGTCGGTGACGTGCTGGGTAAATACCACCCGCACGGCGACAGCGCCTGCTATGAAGCGATGGTGCTGATGGCGCAGCCGTTCTCCTACCGCTACCCGCTGGTTGACGGGCAGGGGAACTGGGGCGCGCCGGACGATCCGAAATCCTTCGCGGCGATGCGTTATACCGAATCCCGCCTGTCCAAATACGCCGAGGTACTGCTGGGCGAGCTGGGGCAGGGAACGGTCGACTGGGTGCCTAACTTTGACGGGACGATGCAGGAGCCGAAAATGCTGCCTGCGCGCCTGCCGAACATCCTGCTGAACGGCACCACCGGTATCGCGGTCGGCATGGCGACGGACATTCCGCCGCACAACCTGCGTGAAGTGGCCAACGCCGCCATCACCCTGATCGAACAGCCGAAAACCTCGCTCGACGAGCTGCTGGATATCGTGCAGGGGCCGGACTACCCGACCGAAGCTGAGATCATCACCTCGCGCGCGGAAATCCGCAAAATCTACCAGAACGGCCGCGGCTCCGTGCGCATGCGCGCCGTCTGGAATAAAGAAGACGGCGCCGTGGTGATCACCGCGCTGCCGCACCAGGTTTCCGGCGCGAAGGTGCTGGAGCAGATCGCCTCCCAGATGCGCAATAAAAAGCTGCCGATGGTGGACGACCTGCGCGACGAGTCCGACCACGAGAACCCGACCCGTCTGGTGATCGTGCCGCGCTCCAACCGCGTCGACATGGAGCAGGTGATGAACCACCTGTTTGCAACGACCGACCTGGAAAAAAGCTACCGCGTTAACCTGAACATGATCGGCCTTGACGGCCGCCCGGCGGTGAAAAACCTGCTGGAGATCCTCACCGAATGGCTGGCCTTCCGCCGCGATACGGTGCGCCGTCGTCTGAACCACCGCCTGGAAAAGGTGCTTAAGCGCCTGCACATCCTCGAAGGCCTGCTGGTGGCGTTCCTCAACATCGACGAAGTGATCGAGATCATTCGCACCGAGGACGAGCCGAAGCCCGCGCTGATGTCGCGCTTTGGCATCAGCGAAACCCAGGCCGAAGCGATCCTCGAGCTGAAGCTGCGCCATCTCGCTAAACTGGAAGAGATGAAGATCCGCGGCGAGCAGGACGAGCTGGAAAAAGAGCGCGACAAGCTGCAGGCGATCCTGGCGTCCGAGCGCAAGATGAATAACCTGCTGAAGAAAGAGCTGCAGGCGGATGCCGACGCGTTTGGCGACGACCGCCGCTCACCGCTGCACGAGCGCGAAGAAGCGAAGGCGATGAACGAGCACGACATGCTGCCGTCCGAGCCGGTCACGATCGTGCTGTCTCAAAGCGGCTGGGTGCGCAGCGCCAAGGGCCACGACATCGACGCGCCGGGGCTGAGCTACAAGGCGGGCGACAGCTTCAAGGCGGCGGTGAAGGGCAAGAGCAACCAGCCGGTGGCGTTTATTGACTCCACGGGCCGCAGCTACGCCATCGACCCGATTACGCTGCCTTCCGCTCGCGGGCAGGGCGAGCCGCTGACCGGCAAGCTGACGCTGCCGCCGGGTGCGACGGTTGACCATATGCTGATGGAAGCCGACGAGCAGAAACTGCTGATGGCCTCCGACGCGGGCTACGGCTTTATTTGCACCTTTAACGACCTCGTGTCGCGCAACCGTGCGGGCAAGGCGCTGATCAGCCTGCCGGACAACGCCCGCGTCATGACGCCGTTGGTGATTGAGAACGACAGCGACATGCTGCTGGCAATCAGCGCCGCTGGACGTATGCTGATGTTCCCGGTGAGCGATCTGCCGGAGCTGTCGAAGGGCAAAGGCAACAAGATCATTAACATTCCGTCAGCGGAAGCGGCAAAAGGCGAAGATAGCCTCGCGCACCTGATGATTCTGCCGCCGCAGAGCACGCTGACCATCCACGTCGGCAAGCGTAAAATCAAGCTTCGTCCGGAAGAGCTGCAGAAAGTGGTGGGTGAGCGCGGTCGCCGCGGCTCGCTGATGCGCGGGCTGCAGCGTATTGACCGCATCGACGTTGATTCCCCTGCGCGCAGCCGCGCGGGCGACAGCGAAGAGTAAGCGGTTCATCCCCCTCCGCTCGGGAGGGGGATATCATTAAAATTTCCCGTAAAATCATTGTTAATTCGTGCATTGCGATTAACAATATGCGCTCGTAATAAAGTCCTTACCTGGCCACAGGTGAAGTATAATTGTCAGCTGTTGGGGCTTCAGAGGTCGCTATGCTATACATTGTTCGTCTTATTCTTACCGTCATCTACTGCATTCTGGTCTGTATTTTCGGCTGCATCTACTGCCTGTTCAGCCCGCGTAATCCGAAGCACGTCGCGACGTTTGGCCACATGTTTGGCCGCCTTGCGCCGCTGTTCGGCCTGAAGGTTGAAAAGCGCCTGCCGGAAGGGGCAGAGAACTTCGGTAACGCCATCTATATCGCCAATCATCAAAACAACTACGATATGGTGACGGCGTCTAATATCGTGCTGCCGCCGACCGTCACCGTGGGTAAAAAGAGCCTGCTGTGGATCCCGTTCTTCGGCCAGCTGTACTGGCTCACCGGCAACCTGCTCATTGACCGCAACAACCGCGCAAAGGCGCACGGCACCATTGCGGAAGTCGTGAACCACTTTAAGAAGCGCAAAATCTCTATCTGGATGTTCCCGGAAGGGACGCGCAGCCGCGGTCGCGGCCTGCTGCCGTTTAAGACCGGCGCGTTTCATGCCGCAATTGCGGCTGGCGTTCCAATTATTCCCGTGTGCGTTTCAAATACTTCGAATAAGATTAATCTTAACCGCCTGAATAACGGGCTGGTGATTGTTGAAATGCTGCCGCCGGTGGATACCAGTAAATACGGTAAAGACCAGGTGCGCGAGCTGGCGGCACACTGCCGCGAGCTGATGGCTCAGCATATCGCGCTCCTCGACAAAGAAGTCGCAGAGAGAGAAGCCGCCGGTAAAATTTAAGCCGGCCAGTAGATCAGGGAAAACGCATTCCCGCGTTGTTAGTCGTTTCAGATGGAGCTTATATGTCACTCAGTCGGCGTCAATTTATTCAGGCTTCGGGGATCGCCCTTTGTGCGGGTGCGATACCGTCGACAGCCAGCGCCGCCGGGCAGCAGCAGCCGCTGCCCATTCCGCCGTTGATTGAATCCCGTCGCGGCCAGCCGCTTTTCCTCACCCTCCAGCGCAGCCACTGGTCCTTTACCCAGGGCACGCGCGCGCCGGTCTGGGGGATCAACGGCCGCTACCTGGGGCCGACGATCCGCGTGTGGAACGGAGACGACGTTAAGCTGATTTACAGTAACCGCACGCCCGAAAACGTGGCGATGACCGTCAGCGGCCTGCAGGTCCCCGGTCCGCTGATTGGCGGCCCGGCGCGGATGATGTCCCCAAGCGCCGACTGGGCGCCGGTGCTGCCGATTCGTCAAAGCGCCGCCACGCTGTGGTATCACGCGAATACGCCTAACCGCACCGCGCAGCAGGTTTACAACGGCCTGGCGGGCATGTGGCTGATTGAGGACGAGGTGAGTAAATCGCTGCCGATCCCAAACCACTACGGCGTGGATGATTTCCCGGTCATTATCCAGGACAAGCGCCTGGATAACTTCGGCACGCCGGAGTACAGCGAGCCGGGCAGCGGCGGCTTTGTGGGCGATACGCTGCTGGTCAACGGCGCGCAAAGTCCGTATGTCGAAGTGTCCCGCGGCTGGGTGCGCCTGCGCCTGCTCAACGCCTCGAACTCGCGTCGCTACCAGCTGCAGATGAGCGACGGCCGCGCGCTGCACGTTATCTCGGGCGATCAGGGCTTTTTACCCGCGCCGGTTTCCGTTAAGCAGCTGGCGCTCGCGCCGGGCGAGCGGCGTGAAATTCTGGTCGATATGACCAACGGCGATGAAGTGTCCGTCACCTGCGGCGAAGCGGCGAGCATCGTGGACCGCATTCGCGGGTTCTTTGAGCCGTCGAGCATTCTGGTGTCGACGCTGGTCCTGACGCTGCGCCCAACCGGGCTGCTGCCGCTGGTGACCGACAGCCTGCCGATGCGCCTGCTGCCGCAGGAGATCCTGAGCGGCCCGGCGGTGCGCAGCCGCGACATCAGCCTGGGCGACGATCCCGGCATTAACGGCACGCTGTGGGACGTCAACCGCATTGATATTACCGCCCAGCAGGGCACCTGGGAGCGCTGGACGGTTCGCTCGGACATGCCGCAGTCGTTCCATATTGAAGGGGTGAGCTTCCTGATCCGCAACGTGAACGGCGCGATGCCGTTCCCGGAAGATCGCGGCTGGAAAGACACCGTTTGGGTGGACGGGCAGGTAGAGCTGCTGGTCTACTACGGCCAGCCGTCGTGGCCGCACTTCCCGTTCCTGTTCCACAGCCAGACGCTGGAGATGATGGATCGCGGCTCCGTGGGGCAGATGCTGGTGAATCCAGCGCCGTAAATTTTCCCCCTCTCCCCAGAGGGGCGAGGGGGAAAGACCGCTCCGAGCAGTCCCCTCGCCCCTTTGGGGAGAGGGTTAGGGTGAGGGGACAACAGCCCGCACAATACCCCTTCATTTCCTCCGTTAATACAGCGTATAATCCCCGCCCTTTTGTCTATTTTTTCTTCGGAAGCATTATGAGCGCAATTTCCCTGATCCAGCCGGATCGCGACCTCTTTTCCTGGCCCCAGTACTGGGCGGCCTGCTTTGGACCGGCGCCGTTTCTGCCGATGTCCCGTGAAGAGATGGACCAGCTGGGCTGGGATAGCTGCGACATCATTCTGGTGACGGGCGACGCCTACGTCGACCATCCAAGCTTCGGCATGGCGATCTGTGGCCGCATGCTGGAAGCGCAGGGCTTCCGCGTGGGGATCATCGCCCAGCCGGACTGGAACAGCAAAGACGACTTTATGCGTCTGGGGAAACCGAACCTGTTCTTCGGCGTGACCGCGGGCAACATGGACTCGATGATCAACCGCTACACGGCGGACCGCAAGCTGCGCCACGACGATGCCTATACCCCGGATAACGTGGCGGGCAAGCGCCCGGACCGCGCGACGCTTGTCTACACCCAGCGCTGTAAAGAGGCGTGGAAGGACGTGCCGGTGATCCTGGGCGGCATCGAGGCGAGCCTGCGCCGCACCGCGCATTACGACTACTGGTCCGACACCGTGCGCCGCTCGGTGCTGGTGGATTCGAAAGCCGACATGCTGATTTACGGCAACGGCGAGCGCCCGCTGGTGGAAGTGGCGCACCGTCTGTCGCAGGGCGAGCCGGTGAGCAGCATCCGCGACGTGCGCAACACGGCGATCATGGTCAAAGAGGCGCTGCCGGGCTGGAGCGGCGTGGATTCCCGCATCATTGATATGCCGGGCAAGATCGACCCGATCCCGCACCCGTACGGCGACGATCTGCCGTGCGCGGATAACAAGCCCGTCGAGCCGAAAAAAGCCGAGGCAAAAGCCGTCGTCGTTCAGCCGCCGCGCCCGAAGCCGTGGGAAAAAACCTACGTCCTGCTGCCGTCCTTTGAGAAGGTCAAAGCCGACAAGGTGCTTTACGCCCACGCGTCCCGCATTCTGCACCATGAAACCAACCCGGGCTGCGCCCGCGCGCTGATGCAAAAGCACGGCGAGCGCTTCATCTGGATCAACCCGCCGGCGATCCCGCTCTCTACCGAAGAGATGGACAGCGTCTTTGCGCTGCCGTACCAGCGTGTGCCGCATCCGGCGTACGGCAGCGCCCGCATTCCGGCCTACGAGATGATCCGCTTCTCGATCAACATCATGCGCGGCTGCTTCGGCGGCTGCTCCTTCTGTTCGATCACCGAGCACGAAGGGCGCATTATTCAGAGCCGCTCGGAAGATTCAATCATCAACGAGATCGAGGCGATTCGCGACACGGTGCCGGGCTTTACCGGCGTGATCTCCGATCTGGGTGGCCCAACCGCCAACATGTATATGCTGCGCTGCAAATCGCCGCGCGCGGAGCAGACCTGCCGCCGCCTGTCGTGCGTCTATCCGAGCATCTGCGAGCATATGGACACCAACCACGAGCCGACGATCAACCTCTACCGCCGCGCCCGCGATCTGAAAGGCATCAAGAAGATCCTGATCGCCTCCGGCGTGCGCTACGATATCGCCGTGGAAGATCCGCGCTACATCAAAGAGCTTGCGTCGCACCACGTCGGCGGCTATCTGAAGATTGCCCCGGAGCACACCGAAGAAGGCCCGCTGTCGAAAATGATGAAGCCGGGCATGGGCAGCTACGATCGCTTTAAGCAGCTGTTCGACACCTATTCGAAGCAGGCGGGCAAAGAGCAGTATCTGATCCCGTACTTTATCTCCGCCCATCCCGGGACGCGCGATGAAGACATGGTGAACCTGGCGCTGTGGCTCAAGCAGCGCCGCTTCCGTCTGGATCAGGTGCAGAACTTCTACCCGTCGCCGCTCGCCAACTCGACGACCATGTATTACACCGGCAAAAACCCGCTGAGCAAAATTGGCTATAAGAGCGAAGACGTGGTGGTGCCGAAAGGGGATAAGCAGCGCCGTCTGCATAAGGCGCTGCTGCGCTATCACGATCCGGCAAACTGGCCGCTGATCCGCCAGGCGCTGGAAGAGATGGGTAAAAAGCACCTGATCGGCTCGCGCCGCGACTGCCTGGTGCCTGCGCCAACGCTGGAAGAGATGCGCGAAGCGCGCCGCCAGAACCGGCACACGCGCCCTGCGCTAACCAAGCACACGCCGATCGTGCATCAGCGTTCGAACGGCGGGGCGAATGCGAAGAAGAGCGTGAAGCGGAAGAGCGGTTAACCCTGTAAAAATGCCCGGTGGCGCTGCGCTTACCGGGCCTACGTTCCGACGTGTAGGCCGGGTAAGGCGAAGCCGCCTCCCGGCTTTTTTACGCTTTTATCCGCCGAACTGATCCGGATCCGGCCCCAATCGCTTGCCCTGATCCAGCTTGGCAATTTCACCCAGCTCGTCTTTGTCGAGGCGGAAATCCCAGACGTCGAAGTTCTCGGCGATGCGCGACGGCGTGACCGATTTCGGGATCACCACCAGGCCGCTGTCGAGATGCCAGCGGATAACCACCTGCGCCGGGGTCTTGCCGTATTTATCCGCAAGCTCGCGGATAATTTTCTGATCGAAAACGCCTTCGCCGCCCTGCGCCAGCGGGCTCCAGGACTCGGTCTGGATTTTGTGCGTGGCGTTCCAGGCGTGAAGCTGGCGCTGCTGCATCAGCGGGTGCAGCTCGATTTGGTTAATCACGGGCGCGACGCCGGTCTCGTCGATCAGGCGCTGCAGGTGATGAACCTGGAAGTTACATACGCCGATGCTCTTCACCAGGCCCTCTTTTTGCAGCTCAATCATGCCTTTCCAGGCATCCACGTAGTGATCGATGGCCGGAACCGGCCAGTGCATCAGGTACAGATCGACAAAATCGAGCTGGAGCTTGTCCAGGCTCTCCTGCAGGGCGTCGCGGGGGCGTTTCTGATCGTCGTTCCACAGCTTGGTGGTGATGAAAAGGTCGTCGCGGGGCATGCCGGCGCTGGCGAGCGCCTTGCCCACGCCGTCCTCATTTTTGTACGCGGCGGCGGTATCAATCGACCGATAGCCGACTTCCAGCGCTTTATGAATGGCGGAGACGACCTCGTCGTTACCGGCTTTCCATACGCCCAACCCCAGCTGGGGCATCACGTTGCCGTCCTGAAGCTTGATTACGGTTTGGTTTGCCATTTTTCCTCCTTCAAGTGCGCATCGTCGGAGGGGGCCTCCGACGATGTTGGTGTGCATTAAGTCTGGACGAAATGTCAAAAAACGAAAGGCGCGATGTTAAAAACGCTTAGCGCGCCGCTTCGTAGATGCGGCGGCTCACGTCCAGGGTGATGTCGCCGTTCTCGCCGAGCTGGGTCATGCCGTGCTCTTCCAGTTTTGCCAGCAGGGCAGGGATAGAGCTGCCGTCCAGGCCGTAGCCGGAAAGGCGCGTTGGGACGCCCAGGCCTTCGAAGAAGCCGCGGGTCGCTTCGATTGCGGCGTCGATGCGCGCGTCGTCAGAACCCTCGGTGATGTTCCACACGCGCTCGGCGTACTGCAGCAGCTTGGCGCGCTTGGCGTCGCGTTTCTCATTCCACAGCGCGGGCAGCACGACCGCCAGCGTCTGGGCGTGATCCAGGCCGTGCATCGCCGTCAGCTCGTGGCCCAGCATGTGCGTTGCCCAGTCCTGCGGCACGCCCGCGCCGATCAGGCCGTTCAGTGCCTGCGTTGCCGCCCACATCACGTTGGCGCGCACGTCGTAGTTTTCCGGCTCTTTCAGCGCTTTCGGACCGTCTTCGACCAGCGTCAGCAGAATACCTTCCGCGAAGCGATCCTGAATTTTTGCGTCCACCGGATAGGTCACGTACTGCTCAACGGTGTGAACAAACGCGTCGACCACGCCGTTCGCAACCTGGCGGGCGGGCAGGGTGTATGTGTAAACCGGGTCAAGCACCGCGAAGACGGGCTGAACGTGTTCGTTCATAAACGCCTGCTTGTCGCCGGTGGTTTTACGCGAGATCACCGCGCCTTTGTTGGACTCGGAACCGGTGGCAGGCAGCGTCAGCACGGAGCCCATCGGGATCGCGCTGTTAATGTCGCTTCCGCGGGTTTCCAGAATGTGCCACGGATCGATGCCGTCCGCGTAATGCGCCGCGGCGGCGATGAACTTGGTGCCGTCCAGCACGGAACCGCCGCCGACGGCCAGCAGAAAGGTGATGTTCTCGTCTTTGGCAATTTTGACCGCGTTCATCAGCGTTTCATACGACGGGTTAGGCTCGATTCCGCCGAACTCACGCACGTCCAGACCTTCCAGCGCGCTGTAAACCTGATCCAGCACGCCGGTCTTTTTCACGCTGCCGCCGCCGTAGGTGATCAGCACGCGGGCGTCTGCCGGGATTTGCTCACGCAGATCGGCGATAGCGCCTTTGCCAAACAGAATGCGGGTGGGGGTGTGAAGATTG
>AGFT01060070.1_pt1 | contig 25206 bp, 17 predicted proteins | sample 305848 | NCBI WGS metagenome assembly AGFT01 (sample SAMN02954282, study PRJNA62043) | ant fungus garden metagenome | biome: terrestrial; feature: Atta colombica fungus garden; material: fungus garden; isolation source: Atta colombica fungus garden bottom | host: Atta colombica | place: Panama...
ATCATGAATCCCCCTCATCTTCCCTGAGCAAACCTCACCGTTATTGTTGATTATTTCTGTTGACGTCCCTGCGCTTTTCCGTCATTTTTACATCTGGACGTCTAAACGTATAGAAGTTCACAACACAACAGACAACGACACGCGATAGATAGAGGTAAGGTATGAGCTTTTTTCACGCCAACCAGCGGGAAGCCCTGAATCAGAGCCTGGCCGAAGTAAACGGCCAGATTAACGTCTCTTTTGAATTTTTCCCGCCGCGCACCAGTGAAATGGAGCAAACCCTCTGGAGCTCTATCGATCGCCTGAGCAGCCTGAAGCCGAAGTTTGTCTCCGTGACCTACGGCGCGAACTCCGGCGAGCGCGACCGCACGCACAGCATCATAAAAGGCATTAAGGACCGCACCGGCCTCGAAGCGGCCCCGCATCTGACCTGCATCGATGCGACGCCTGAAGAGCTGCGCGCCATCGCCCAGGACTACTGGAATAACGGCATTCGCCACATCGTTGCCCTTCGTGGGGATCTGCCTCCGGGCAGCGGCAAGCCGGATATGTATGCCACCGATCTGGTCGCGCTGCTGAAAGACGTGGCGGATTTTGATATCTCCGTCGCGGCCTACCCTGAAGTGCACCCGGAAGCGAAAAGCGCGCAGGCGGATCTGCTCAACCTGAGGCGCAAGGTCGACGCCGGGGCGAACCGCGCGATCACCCAATTCTTCTTCGATGTCGAAAGCTACCTGCGCTTTCGCGACCGCTGCGTCTCGGCGGGGATCGACGTCGAAATTATTCCGGGCATTTTGCCGGTATCTAACTTCAAACAGGCGAAGAAATTCGCCGATATGACCAACGTACGCATCCCGCACTGGATGTCTAAAATGTACGAGGGGCTGGACGACGATCCGGAGACGCGCAAGCTGGTGGGCGCCAACATCGCGATGGACATGGTGAAAATCTTGAGCCGCGAAGGGGTGAAGGATTTCCACTTCTACACGCTGAACCGGGCCGAGATGAGTTACGCTATTTGCCACACGCTCGGCGTCAGGCCCGGCGCTTAAGAAATAAAACCCTCTTCGGAGGGTTTTTTGATTTATAAGGGTTTTATTTTCTGGCCGATTGGGCGATGCTGGTTTCGACGCTCTAAAGTCACATATTTTATGTGTGAAATTAAACGGAATTAACTATCGAATCTGTGGGTTATCCCAACTATACCTTATCAATAAGGGCGTATATCGTAACGGTAACACTGTAAAGGGAGCATAGCGATGAGCACGTCAGACGAAACCAATAAAGCGGCATCAGTCGGCAAATGCCCGTTCCATCAGGGCGGCGTCGATCATAGCGCGGGGGCAGGAACAAGCAGCCGTGACTGGTGGCCAAAACAGCTTCGCATCGATCTTCTTAACCAACATTCCAATCGTTCTAACCCACTGGGTGAAGACTTCGACTACCGCAAAGAATTTAGCAAACTTGATTACTCCGCGCTGAAAGGCGATCTCAAAGCACTTTTAACCGACTCTCAACCGTGGTGGCCTGCCGACTGGGGCAGCTATGCAGGCCTGTTTATCCGCATGGCCTGGCACGGTGCGGGCACGTATCGCTCCGTAGACGGTCGCGGCGGCGCCGGACGCGGTCAACAGCGCTTTGCGCCGCTGAACTCCTGGCCTGATAACGTCAGCCTGGATAAGGCGCGCCGCCTGCTGTGGCCTATCAAGCAAAAATATGGTCAGAAAATCTCCTGGGCCGATCTGTTTATCCTCGCGGGCAACGTGGCGCTGGAGAACTCCGGCTTCCGCACCTTTGGTTTTGGTGCCGGTCGTGAAGACGTCTGGGAACCGGATATGGACGTTAACTGGGGCGATGAAACCGCCTGGCTTAAGCACCGTGACCCGGAAGAGCTGGCGAAACGCCCGCTGGCCGCCACCGAAATGGGGCTGATCTACGTTAACCCAGAGGGGCCAAACGCCAGCGGTGAACCGCTGTCTGCGGCGGCGGCGATTCGCGCCACCTTCGGCAATATGGGAATGAACGATGAAGAGACCGTTGCGCTGATCGCGGGCGGCCATACGCTCGGTAAAACCCACGGCGCGGGTGAAGCCACGCACGTTGGCACCGACCCGGAAGCCTCTCCGATTGAAGCCCAGGGCCTTGGCTGGGCAAGCACGCACGGCACGGGCGTAGGCGCAGACGCCATCACCTCCGGTCTGGAAGTGATCTGGTCCCAGACGCCAACCCAGTGGAGCAACTACTTCTTCGAGAACCTGTTCAAATACGAATGGGTACAGACCCGCAGCCCGGCAGGCGCCATTCAGTTTGAAGCCGTCGACGCGCCGGACATCATGCCCGATCCGTTCGACCCGTCGAAAAAACGCAAGCCGACGATGCTGGTAACCGACCTGACGCTGCGCTTTGACCCGGAATTCGAGAAAATTTCGCGCCGTTTCCTGAACGATCCGCAGGCCTTTAACGAAGCCTTCGCCCGCGCCTGGTTCAAGCTGACCCACCGCGATATGGGGCCGAAATCACGCTACATTGGTCCGGAAGTGCCGAAAGAAGATCTGATCTGGCAAGATCCGCTGCCGCAGCCGGTGTTCAATCCGTCGCAGGAAGACATTGAGAGTCTGAAGGCGGAAATCGCGGCGTCCGGCCTCTCCGTGAGCGAGCTGGTTTCCGTCGCATGGGCTTCTGCGTCTACCTTCCGCGGTGGCGATAAGCGCGGCGGTGCCAACGGCGCGCGCCTGGCGCTGGCGCCTCAGCGCGACTGGGATGTGAACGCCGCGGCCGTTCGCGCGTTACCTGCTCTGGAAGCTATTCAGCGCACCACCAACAAAGCGTCGCTGGCTGATATCATCGTGCTGGCAGGCGTCGTAGGCGTTGAGCAGGCGGCGAAAGCCGCGGGCGTATACGTTAGCGTACCGTTCACGCCGGGCCGCGTAGATGCGCGTCAGGATCAGACCGATATCGAGATGTTCAACCTGATGGAGCCGATTGCTGACGGCTTCCGCAACTACCGCGCGCAGGTAGATGCTTCGACGACCGAATCGCTGCTGATTGATAAGGCCCAGCAGCTGACGCTGACCGCGCCGGAGCTAACCGTTCTGGTCGGTGGAATGCGCGCGCTGGGTGCTAACTTCGACGGCAGCAAAAACGGCGTGTTCACCAATCGTGAAGGCGTGCTGAGCAACGATTTCTTCGTCAACCTGCTGGACATGAATACCCAGTGGAAAGCGACCGACGACTCTAACGAGCTGTTTGCCGGTAGCGATCGCGCCAGCGGTGACGTGAAATACACCGCAACCCGCGCCGATCTGGTGTTCGGTTCTAACGCCGTTCTGCGCGCGCTGGCCGAGGTTTACGCCAGCAGCGATGCGCACGAGAAGTTCGTTCGCGACTTCGTTGCCGCATGGGCGAAGGTGATGGATTTGGACCGCTTTGACGTGAAGTAACCATTGTGCCGGGTGGTGGCTACGCCTTACCCGGCCTACGGGCAATAAAATCCCCGCTGATGCGGGGATTTTTATTCACGCTATTTATTCCCACTCCTGCAGGAACCGCTGCCCGTACTGGTCGGCAACCAGCAGCGCCGCATAAACCTGATCTGGCGATACGCCGCCCGGCATGTTGTGAATGGTTTCTCCTTCCGCGCACGAGGCTTCTGCCACCAGGCGCATCTTCGCCGGAATATCCTCTTTGATATCCAGCTGAGCCAGCGTAATGGGCAGGCCAACGCTGTGGCACAGCGCCGCAACGGTTTCAATCTCCTCCACCGGCGCATTCTCCAGCACCAGCTGCGTGAGCGTACCAAACGCCACTTTTTCACCGTGATAGTAATGGTGCGCATCCGGAATGGCCGTAAGACCGTTATGGATGGCGTGCGCTGCCGCCAGTCCGCCGCTTTCAAAGCCGACGCCGCTCAGATAGGTATTCGCTTCGATAATGCGCTCAAGGGCAGGGGTGACCACGTGTTGCTCAGCGGCCAGCATCGCCTTCTCGCCCTCTTCGACCAGCGTGTTGTAGCACAATTCCGCCAGCGCAAGCGCTGCCTGCGTGCACTTGCCGCCCGCCATCGTCGTGGCGCCGCTGCGCGAACAGGCACGCGCTTCGAACCAGGTGGCCAGCGCATCGCCAATGCCCGCAGCCAACAGGCGAGCAGGCGCGCCCGCGACCACTTTGGTATCAACGATGACCATGTTCGGGTTGTGCGGCAGCATCAGATAGCGCTCAAACTCGCCGTCGTCGGTGTAAATCACGGAAAGCGCGCTGCACGGCGCGTCGGTGGAGGCGATCGTCGGCGCAATGGCAACCGGCACGTCCATAAAGTGGGCCAGCGCTTTGGCAGTATCCAGCGTTTTACCGCCACCGATCCCAAGAACGGCCATGCAGTCGGCGCTGTCCGCCAGCTTTCTCAGGCGATCGATTTCATTTTGCGAGCATTCGCCGCCAAAGGGCGCAATTTCGACCTGAATTTCGGCCTGTTTAAAGCTTTGGCGCAGCGTCTCTTCTGCAAAGCCGAGCACAAATTTATCGCCAACGACCAGCCAGCGGTTAGCCAGAGGCTTCAGATAATCGCCGAGACGGGTAAGCACATCAGCGCCCTGGATATATTTCCCCGGCGATTGAATGATACGGTCCATAACAGTTCTCCCTTAGAGGTTGAGGTTACCAAACGCGTTTTTCCAGTCCTGCTCGAACTTCTCTATGGCTGACTCTACCGCTGGCGTACCGAGCATTTGTTGCGCTACATCTAAAGGAAGCGTGATCGCTTCGCATCCGGCCAGCAGGCAGTCCAGTGCCTGACGCGGCGTTTTAAAGCTGGCCGCCAGAACCCTGCTTTCTGGCGCATGCATTTCCAGCAGGGACTGCAGCTCCTGAACCGTGCGAATGCCATCTCCGCCCTGAGCGTCAATGCGGTTGACGTAAGGTGCGACATATCTGGCCCCTGCCAGCGCGGCCAATAAACCCTGTGCGGCGCTGTATACGGCGGTACCGAGAGTGGCGATCCCCTCTTTTTTCAACTGCTTAATCGCCGCAAGGCCTTCCGCCGTGACCGGAATTTTCACCACGATATCCGGGAGCGCGTTGCTAAGGCGTTTGGCTTCAGCCACCATGCCCTCGGCGTCCCGGCTCATGGTCTGGGCAAACAGGATGCCCTCTGGACCTATCGCTTTTTGCAGGCGCGGCAGCACGTCCCAGATGGATTCACGGCTGGCGGCGATAATGCTTGGGTTGGTGGTCACACCCGCAATCGGGAATATCCGCGCCAGGCGTTCAACTTCCGCAACGTTGGCGGTATCCAGATACAATTCCATGACTCTTCCTCGTTTACAGTTCTAATTCACGTTGCAGCAGGGTGGCGATAGCCTCGTCAGAGCTGGCGTTGACCAGCGTGCTGCGGAAATCTTCGTGCATAATGCGGCGCGCCAGGCGCGAGAAAATACGCATGTGCTGGTCACCCGCAGCATGCTTGTTAAGCGTGAGCATGATGATGAACTGCGCCTCTTCATCTCCCCACATGACCGGCGCTTTTAGGCGCGCAACGCTGATGGTGGATTGTTCAATATGTTCCGATTTGCTGTGGGGGATAGCGAAGCTGAAGCCAAGGCCCGTTGAAAACACGGCCTCACGCGCCCAGAGATCGGCCTCCAGCTTGCGTGGATAGCGGCAGCGCCCCGCCAGCAGCAGGTTGTCAGTCATGCCTTTCATGACCTCTTCTTTACTGTTCCAGTCGTTATCCAGTGAAATGCAGCGCGGCGTAATCAGCGGCGTGTCCTGCTGGTTCATGCGGAACTGCGCGAGAAGATGCTCCACCTCGAGCGACGTGCGGCACGCCATCGCCTGATTCAGGAGCTGGCGACAGGCGCGGCTATCAAGCTGCGCCAGACGCGCTTTAGTCGCCGGAATGGCGGGCGCTCCCATGCTGAGCTCGTCAAGCCCCAGCCCCACCAGAAGCGGCAGCACCGAGCCTTTTGCGCCTAATTCACCGCACAGTCCAATCCATTTCCCCTGGCGATGCACGGCCTGTACGGCGTAGTCCAGCGCGCGCAGGAAGGCCGGGTTCAGGCTGTTGTAGTGGCGCGTCACCTTGGCATTGTCGCGGTCGACGGCCAGCAGATACTGCGTCAGGTCATTGCTGCCGATGCTAAAGAAATCAATCTCTTCGCAGCACTGGTCGATGATGAACATGATCGAGGGAACTTCGAGCATGATGCCCAGCGGGATTTTTTCATCAAAAGGAACGTGCTCCGCGCGAAGCTGCTGTTTCGCTTCGGCGAGCTTTTCTTTCACCCACAGGATCTCTTCCATCGAGGAGATCATCGGGATCATGATCTTCAGGCTGCCGTGGGCGGAGGCGCGCAGGATCGCGCGCAGCTGGGTGGTGAAAAGCGTTGAAAACTCTTCATAAATACGCACGGCGCGGTAGCCGAGGAACGGGTTGTTCTCCGGCGGAATGTTAAGGTACTCCACCGGCTTATCGCCGCCGATATCCATGGTGCGCACGATGATGCTGCGCGCGTTCGCGCTTTCAAGCGCCTGGCAGAACAGGTTGTACAGCTCGTTTTCGCAGGGTGCGCTGGCGCGGTCCATGTAAAGCATTTCGGTCCGGAACAGCCCAACGCCTTCGGCACCGTTACCAAAAGCGGCCTGCGATTCTGCGGCATGGGCAATGTTGGCGGCAATTTCGATACGCAGCCCGTCGGCGGTTCGGGCCTCACGGTCCAGCCAGACGCGTTGCTGCTCGCGTATTGTCTCCTGAACCCGCGCTTCCTGCTGATAGTAGCGCGCGACCGCATCGCTGGCGTTCACCACAACCGCACCGGCGTTGCCATCCACAAAGACCGGCTGGTTGCGCCACGCCATCACGCTTTCGCCGTCAACGCCGACCAGAGTCGGAATGTTAAAGGAACGAGCAAGAATAACGGTGTGCGAGGTGGTTCCGCCGCTTTTCAACAGCAAACCCTTGAGCAAGGTTTTATCAAGCTCCAAAAACTGGCCGGGCGTGAGGTCATCTGCAATGCCTATGGTCGGCTGCGTCAGCTTGCCCGGAGCCGGGAAGCGCTGGTCGCCGTAAATCTGCTGCAGAAGCTGATAGCAAACGTCCCGCACGTCCAGCACGCGTTCCTGCAGATAGCTGCTGCTGGAGCGGGAAAATTCCTCGCAAAAATGATTCGCCGTGGCGATTATCGCCTGCGCGCAGCTCAGCCCCCGGTTAACGCCTGCAAGAAGATGCTGGCGCAGCGAGCTGTCCGTTGCCAGCGAACGATGTGCCTCGAGGATCGCGGTGGCGGTGCTGTCGCTGTCGAGCGCGCGCAGCGCAATGCTTTTCACCAGCAGGAGAAGGCCCTTATCCAGCGCCGACTGCTCCTCTTCCACGCTTTTCGCGTCGGGCAAATCCGTCAGCGCGTTGAGATCCAGCGAGGTGAGCAGGGTCAGGATGCCCTGGGCGCTGCCGCTGCACACGGGCAGGGCGCGAAACAGAGTGGGACGCAGGCGCGTCAGGGATTCTGGCAGCGGGTCAAGCTCGGTGGTGACGGCGGCCTCAAGCGGCGCGTCGCAGTGCGGGAACTCCTCGCGTAGCCACTGCTCGAGCCGCTGATGGGCGTGCTGTTCGTCGTCGCCGCTGATGACCAGACGACAGGCATCGCCTGACAGCGTATCGGTGCCAATCAGGGCCAGCGCGCTTTTCGCATCGCCCTTCCGATCCGTGCGCAGGTTGTGCCATTCAATTTGTGACATAAACGTATTGCACAGCGTCTCTACGTGACTTGCCGGACGCGCGTGAACACCGTTGGGCAATTCACAGGTAAATTCCACTACCAGAGCCATACACACTCCTGAAACCAAGGATCATTATTGCGGACAGCATACGAGTGCGGCGCTAACGCACGCCATGTGACAAATCTGCCAAAAGCTGGATAAATGTAATATCTCTCAAAAAGTGGGATTTGACTCACAGGTTATGGCGCTTCGCCTCTTTGAACAGCGGTTCGAAATGTCGAGGCGGATCGCATTTTTATTTCTACATTACAAAAATCCAGTAAATGGCCCTTTTGTCTCCTGTCCGGCCCCTTCGTGATTGCCTATTGTTTGCCACAACATCTTTATGGGTTTGGCCAGGAGCGACATATGAAAGAGTTGGTGCATATTCTCAAGAACACCCGGCAGCATTTAATGACGGGGGTGTCGCACATGATCCCGTTCGTTGTGGCGGGGGGCATTTTGCTGGCGGTTTCGGTCATGCTGTACGGCAAAGGCGCGGTACCGGATGCCGCAACCGACCCAAACCTCAAAAAACTGTTTGATATCGGCGTGGCGGGACTGACGCTGATGGTGCCCTTCCTCGCCGCCTATATCGGTTATTCCATTGCGGAGCGCGCGGCGCTGGCACCCTGCGCGATTGCAGCGTGGGTCGGGAACAGCTTCGGCGCTGGTTTCTTCGGCGCGATCATTGCCGGGATCCTCGGCGGGATTGTTGTCTGGTACCTCAAGAAGCTGCCGGTTCCTAAGGTCCTGCGCTCCGTTATGCCCATTTTCATCATTCCTGTCATCGGTACCTTTATCACCGCAGGCATCATGATGTGGGGACTGGGGGAGCCCGTCGGGGCGTTAACCACCGGCTTAACCCAGTGGCTGCAGGGAATGCAGCAGGGCAGCATTGTGGTCCTTGCCGTCATTATTGGCCTCATGCTGGCCTTCGATATGGGCGGCCCGATTAACAAAGTGGCCTATGCCTTCATGCTGATTTGCGTGGCCCAGGGCGTTTACACCGTGGTGGCGATTGCCGCGGTAGGGATTTGTGTGCCGCCTCTGGGCCTGGGGCTCGCGACGCTGATTAACCGCAAAAACTTTACTGGTGAAGAGCGTGAGGCTGGAAAAGCCGCGCTGGTTATGGGCTGTGTTGGCGTCACGGAAGGGGCGATTCCCTTCGCTGCCGCCGATCCCCTGCGCGTAATTCCGTCCATCATGCTCGGCTCCGCCTGCGGCGCGGTCACGGCAGCGGTGATGGGTGCGCAGTGTTACGCCGGGTGGGGCGGGCTGATTGTGCTACCCGTCGTGGAAGGCAAGCTGGGCTATATCGCGGCGGTCGCCGTAGGAGCAGTAGTGACTGCGATTAGCGTCAACGTGCTGAAGAGCCTTGCGCGCAAGAGTTCAAAGCAGGTCGAGGAAAAAGAGGATGACCTCGATCTGGATTTCGAAATTAACTGAGTGAGGAAGAGAACATGGCCCGAATTATTGCAGTAACAGCATGTCCGTCTGGCGTTGCCCATACCTATATGGCCGCTGAAGCCCTGGAGAGCGCGGCGAAAGCCAGAGGCTGGGAAGTTAAGGTCGAAACGCAGGGGTCGATTGGCCTTGAAAACGAACTGACCGCGGAAGACGTCGCCGCTGCGGATATGGTGATCCTGACCAAGGATATTGGCATCAAGTTTGAGGAGCGTTTTGCCGGTAAGACCATCGTGCGGGTCAACATCAGCGACGCCGTTAAGCGTGCCGACGCCATTATGAGCAAAATTGACGCCCACCTGGCACAAACCGCCTGACGCACTCCCGCCCCGATGGGGCGGGCTCGTTTTTACGTTACAGGAGTTCCCTCATGACGAATCGTACCCAGCGTTTAAAAGACGCGCTCTTTGCCAATCCGCGTGAAATCTCGCTCGAGCGCGCATTGCTCTACACCGACAGCCATCGGCAGACGGAAGGTGAGCCGGTCATCATCCGGCGTGCGAAAGCCACGGCGTACATTCTCGACCATGTGAAAATTGCGATTCGTGATGAGGAATTGATTGCCGGAAACCGCACCGTTAAGCCGCGCGCGGGCATTATGTCCCCGGAAATGGACCCTTACTGGCTGCTTAAGGAGCTGGATCAGTTTGCCACTCGTCCGCAGGATCGCTTCGGCATCAGCGAGGCGGATAAAAGGACCTATCGTGAGGTGCTGTATCCCTACTGGGAAAAGCGGTCGATGAAGGATTTCATCAACAGTCAGATGACGGATGACGTAAAGGCCGCGGTGGGAACGCAGATCTTTAGCATCAACCAGACGGATAAAGGGCAGGGGCATATCATTATTGATTACCCGCGACTGCTGAATAACGGACTGGGTGCGCTGGTGGCTGAAATGCGTGAGCACTGTGCCCGCGATGAACAGAACACCTTCTATGCGGCGGCGCTGATTCTGCTTGAAGCGTCCCAGCGGCATATTCTGCGCTATGCCGTCCTGGCCGAGGAGCTTGCTCAGCAGTGCGCCGCGCCTCGACGCGATGAATTGCTGAAGATTGCCGACATCTCCCGGCATAACGCGCAGAAAAAACCGCAAACTTTCTGGCAGGCGTGTCAGCTCTTCTGGTACATGAACGTCATTTTGCAATATGAATCTAACGCCAGTTCGCTTTCAATCGGCCGCTTTGACCAGTATATGCTGCCGTTTTACCAGGCGTCGCTTACGCAGGGGGAAGATCCGGCATTCCTCAAGGAACTGCTGGAATGCCTCTGGGTGAAGTGCAACGACGTGGTGCTGTTACGTTCGACCAGCAGCGCCCGCTATTTCGCAGGGTTCCCGACCGGTTATACCGCATTGTTGGGCGGGCTGACGGAGAACGGCCGCACCGCGGTGAACGTACTTTCCTTCCTGTGTCTTGATGCGTATCAGAACGTTAGGCTCCCTCAGCCGAACCTCGGCGTGCGGGTCAATGAGCTCATTGACCGATCGTTCTTGCTCAAAACCGCAGAGACAATCCGGATGGGAACCGGCATTCCGCAGATCTTTAACGATGAGGTGGTTGTGCCCGCGTTCCTGAACCGCGGCGTGTCGCTTGAGGATGCGCGCGATTACGCGGTCGTTGGCTGCGTAGAGCTGTCGATTCCGGGGAGAACCTACGGCCTGCACGATATCGCCATGTTTAATCTCCTGAAGGTGATGGAAATCGCCATGCAGGAAAACGAGGGCAATATCGGCCTGAGCTATGAAGGCCTGCTGGAGGATATCCGTGCCAAAATTAGCCACTACATTGCGCTGATGGTGGAAGGCAGCAACATCTGCGATATCGGCCATCGCGACTGGGCGCCCGTGCCGCTGCTCTCGTCTTTCATCAGCGATTGCCTCGAGACGGGTAAAGACATTACCGACGGCGGTGCTCGCTACAACTTCTCTGGCGTGCAGGGGATTGGCATCGCGAATCTGAGCGACTCGCTTCACGCCCTGAAAGGGCTGGTCTTTGAACAGCAGCGCTTAAGTTTTGACGAGCTGCTCGCCTTGTTAAAGGCCAACTTCGCGACGCCTGAAGGTGCAAAAGTGCGCGCGCGGCTGATCAATCGCTTTGAAAAATACGGCAATGATATCGACGAGGTCGACAATATCAGCGCCGATCTGCTGCGTCACTACTGTAAAGAGGTTGAAAGATACCGTAACCCTCGCGGGGGGCAGTTCACGCCGGGGTCGTATACCGTGTCGGCGCACGTACCGCTTGGCGCGGTGGTGGGGGCGACGCCGGACGGTCGCTTTGCGGGCGAGCAGCTGGCGGACGGCGGCCTCTCTCCGATGCTTGGGCAAGATATACAGGGCCCGACGGCGGTGCTGAAGTCAGTGAGCAAGCTGGATAACTATCTGTTATCTAACGGTACGCTGTTAAACGTAAAATTCACCCCCGCGACGCTGGAGGGCGATGCGGGGCTGCAAAAGCTGGCCGACTTCCTGCGTGGGTTTACCCAGCTTAAGCTGCAGCACATTCAGTTCAACGTGGTTAATGCGGACACGCTGCGTGAAGCGCAGCAGCGCCCTCAGGATTTTGCCGGGCTGGTGGTGCGCGTTGCCGGATACAGCGCCTTCTTTGTTGAGCTGTCGAAGGAGATCCAGGATGACATCATCCGTCGAACAGCGCATCAGCTGTGACGTTATCGAAACGCGCGCCCACGTGGCGCGTATTTTCAACATCCAGCGCTACTCGCTGAATGACGGCAGCGGCATCCGCACGGTGGTCTTTTTTAAGGGCTGCCCTCACCGATGCCCATGGTGCGCTAACCCGGAGTCGATCTCGCCTCAAATCGAAACGGTGCGCAGGGAAAGTAAATGCCTGCACTGTGCTCCCTGCCTGCGTGATGCCGATGAGTGTCCTTCCGGTGCGTTTGAGCGTATTGGTCGGGAAGTGACGCTGGATGAGCTTGAGCGCGAGGTGATGAAAGACGACATTTTCTTCCGCGCATCGGGCGGCGGCGTCACGCTTTCGGGCGGAGAAGTGTTGATGCAGGCCCCTTTCGCCACGCAGTTTTTACAAAGGCTGCGTCGCTACGGGGTAAATACGGCGATCGAAACCGCAGGGGATGCGCCGCTTTCGCGTCTGTTGCCTCTGGCTCGCCAGTGTGATGAAGTGCTTTTTGACCTGAAGATCATGGACGCCGAGCGGGCCCGCTCGGTCATAGCAATGAATTTGCCCAGAGTGCTGGATAATTTCATGCAGCTGGTCGCTGAGGGCGTAAACGTCATCCCCCGCGTGCCGCTCATTCCGGGCTATACGCTCAACGAAACGAACATGGCGCGCGTGCTGTCGTTTCTGCTCCCTTCCGGAATCAGGCAGCTGCATTTGCTGCCGTTCCACCAGTACGGCGAGCCAAAGTACCGTCTCCTTGGGCAGGCGTGGGGGATGGAGCATGTTGTTCCTCCGACCGAGGCGGAGATTGACACTATGCGCCACATGGCGGAACAAAAAGGATTCTGCGTCACGGTAGGAGGTTGAACATGACAGCAAACACGGGCCGCCATCTGGTGGCGGTCACCGCATGCGTCAGCGGGGTTGCACATACCTACATGGCTGCCGAGAGGTTAGAGAAGCTCTGCCAGCAGGAAAAATGGAGCGTGCTGATTGAGACGCAGGGCGCGCTGGGCGTTGAATGCGAGCTTACGGATGAAGATATTCGCCGCGCCGATGTCGCCTTACTCATCACCGATATTGAACTGGCTGGCAGTGAACGTTTTGACCATGCCCGTTACGTGAAGTGCGGCATTCACGCCTTCCTGCGCGATCCGCACAAGGTAATGGCGGCGGTGCGTAAAATGCTATCCGCACCGCAGCATACGCGCATCATTGTGGAGTAGCCGCTTTTTCGGTGAGCTGGCTATGATACTGGCGTCGGTACTCAGACGGCGAGCGCTCGGTATTTTTGCGGAATAAGCGACAGAAATAGTTACTGTCGACAAACCCGCAGGCATGCGCCACTTCTTTCACCTTCAAATCATATCCCTTCAGCAGCTGACGCGCGTGCTCCAGCCGGGTGTGGGTCAGGTATTCATTAAAGCCGACCGCGCCCGTTTTCTGAAACAGGTGTGAAAGGTAGTTGGGGGAAATGTAAAACGCCTGCGCAACCGACTCCCGGGTGAGCGGCGCGGCGTAGTGTTCATCAATGTACACGCGGATCGCTTCAAACAGCGCCTGGCTGCGGGAAGCGGTCTGAATCTGGCTTCCGAGCAGATCGACGCAGTGGCTAAGCAGGCTGGAAACAACCAGTCGGGCGGTTTGTTGTTCGTGAGGCTGCATCTGCATTTCGTGAAGCGTTTGCAGCAGGAAAGAACCGATGCGGGGTCCGCGGCGTGCAACGTTCTGCTTAGCGAGATTACGTACTTCAACGCCATCCCAGTATAAAAGACTAAATCCAAGCTGCTGTTTGCCAAACAGAATGCTCAGCGTGGTCGCAGGTTCCTGCCACTGCGGGTAGTTCCAGCCTCCGGCGGGGACGTAGAGAACATCGCGCTGCTGCAAGGCGGGAACGGCGCGATCTGCAATCGACCCCTTAATCACAATTTCCAGGCGGGGAAAATCGACCTGCAAGGCAAGTTCGGGGCGGGAGCGTTGGTGTTTGCAAAGTGTACCTGGCGCAGCGGCGTTGTGCCGTTGATCAGGTCTGTCAGGATGTGGGCAATGTCGTGATGCATGGCGTGGATACCCGGGTATTGCCCGGCGGCGCGAGTGCTTGCCGGGCCTACGAAAAGCATATTGTAGGCCGGGTGAGCCTAAGCGCCACCCGGCAAAACCGATTAGCCGGTGTTACGCATACCCGCCGCAACGCCAGCAATCGTTACCATTAGCGCCTGCTCCACGCGAGGGTCCGGCTCCTGGCCTTCTTCCTCGGCGAGACGGGAGCGGTGCAGCAGCTCGGCCTGAAGCACGTTCAGCGGATCGGTATAAATGTTGCGCAGCTGAATGGACTCGGCAATCCACGGCAGGTCTTCCATCAGGTGGGAATCGTTGGCGATATCCAGCACCACCTTGATGTCGCCTTCCAGCAGCTCGCGCAGCTCTTTGCCCAGCGCCCACAACTCCGGTTTGACGAGGCGCTGATCGTAGTATTCCGCCAGCCACAGGTCGGCTTTTGAGAAGACCATTTCAAGCATACCCAGACGCGTTGAGAAGAACGGCCAGTCGCGGCACATGCTTTCCAGCTCGTTCTGCTTGCCGTCTTCTACCACCTTCTGCAGCGCGGCACCCGCGCCCAGCCAGGCGGGCAGCATCAGGCGGTTTTGCGTCCAGGCGAAAATCCACGGGATGGCGCGCAGGGATTCGACGCCGCCGGTTGGACGACGCTTGGCAGGACGTGAACCCAGCGGCAGTTTACCCAGCTCCTGTTCCGGCGTGGCGGAGCGGAAGTAAGGGACGAAGTCTTTGTTTTCACGCACGTAGCCGCGGTACAGATCGCAGGAGATATCCGACAGCTCGTCCATGATGCGGCACCAGGACTCTTTAGGCTCCGGCGGCGGCAGCAGGTTTGCTTCCAGAATGGCGCTGGTGTAGAGCGACAGGCTGCTGATGGTCACTTCCGGCAGGCCGTACTTGAAGCGGATCATTTCGCCCTGTTCGGTCACGCGCAGGCCGCCTTTCAGGCTTCCCGGCGGCTGAGAGAGCAGCGCCGCGTGCGCTGGCGCGCCGCCGCGGCCAATCGAACCGCCGCGGCCGTGGAACAGCGTCAGCTCAATGCCCGCTTTCTCGCAGGTTTTGATCAGCGCGTCCTGTGCCTGATATTGCGCCCACGATGCTGCCATCACGCCCGCGTCTTTTGCGGAGTCGGAATAGCCAATCATCACCATCTGTTTGCCCTGAATAAAGCCGCGATACCAGTCGATATTCAGAAGCTGGCTCATCACGTCGTTGGCGTTGTTCAGGTCGTCAAGGGTTTCGAACAGCGGGGCGACCGGCAGGGCATAGTCGATACCGGCCTCTTTTAGCAGGAGGTGTACGCCCAGCACGTCGGACGGCGTCTTCGCCATGGAGATCACATACGCGGCCACCGATCCTTTTGGCGCATCCACGATCGCCTTACAGGTGTTAAGCACTTCGCGGGTATCGTTGCTTGGTTCCCAGCTGCGCGGCAGCAGCGGACGCTTAGAGTTCAGTTCGCGGATCAAGAACGCCTGCTTGTCGGCTTCGGACCAGCTTTCATAGTCGCCGATGCCCAGATAGCGGGTCATTTCGCCCAGCGCTTCGGTGTGTCGAGTGCTCTCCTGACGCACGTCGATACGCACCAGCGGCACGCCGAAGCACTTCACGCGCCTGAGGGTATCGAGCAGCTCGCCGTTGGCGATAATGCCCATCCCGCAGGCCTGGAGCGATTTATAGCAAGCGTACAGCGGTTCCCAGAGCTGTTCGTTCTGGCTCAGCAGCCCTTCCGGCTTCGGCAGGCGCTGGCCCTTCAGGCGCGCTTCCAGCCAGGCCTGCGTGGCCATCAGCTGGCCGCGCAGTTTTTTCATCAGGTAGCGATACGGCTCGCTGGCGCCTTCTTCACCGGCCAGCTCGCGCAGTTCCGGCGTCGCTTCGACCATCGACAGCTCGGAGATCAGCACCTGAATATCCTTCAGGAACAGGTCGGTGGCTTTCCAGCGGCTCAGCAGCAGCACGTGGCGGGTAATTTCCGCGGTGACGTTCGGGTTGCCGTCGCGGTCGCCGCCCATCCAGGAGGTGAAGCGTACCGGCACAAAATCAACCGGCAGGCGGTAGCCCAGGTTCTCTTCCAACTGCTCGTTCAGCTCGCGAAGATAGTTCGGCACGCCTTCCCACAGGCTATTTTCGACCACCGCAAAGCCCCATTTGGCTTCATCGACGGGGCTTGGGCGATGCTTACGAATTTCATCGGTGTGCCAGGACTGGGCAATCAGTTGGCGCAGGCGGCGCATCAGCTGGTTGCGTTCGTAGTCGGCAATGTCTTTGTTATCCAGCTGCTTCAGGCAGTTGTTCACTTCCACCATTTTGTGGATCAGCGTACGACGGGTGATTTCAGTTGGGTGAGCGGTTAATACCAGTTCAAGCGAGAGGGATTCCACCGCTTTTTTGATGGTCGCTTCGTTGAGGTCTGGCTGCTCTTTGAGCTTTCTGAGCGTACGGGCAATCACTTCCGGGTTGCTGGCAGCCTCGCCGTTCGGCGAAATGCTGTGATACTGCTCGGCGGTGTTCGCGAGGTTCAGGAACTGGCTGAACGCGCGGGCGACGGGCAGCAGCTCATCGTTCGACAGGTTCTGCAAGGTGGTAAGCAGCTCCTGACGATTCGCCTCGTTACCGGCACGGGAAGATTTGGACAGCTTGCGGATGGTTTCAACGCGGTCGAGGATATTCTCCCCCAGGGCGTCTTTGATGGTATCTCCAAGCACTTTGCCGAGCATGCTGACATTACTACGCAACGCGGAATATTGTTCGTTCATAAAAACCCAGTCACCCCATCATTTTTGTTTATGCCCAGTCAAAAATCTTTTGGACATTATTTTGTCATCTCCCCTTATAAAGCCACGTAAAACCCCCGTCGTCAATTGCTGCGAAAACGGTTCAGCAATCGAATAAATGCGGGCAATTTACGAAATTTAATTCACTTCGCGCCAGATAAGTAATGCTTATGGAAATGTGATGAAGATCGCGGGGCTGACTGCACTCCCTGGCTCCTCCCTTTGAGGAAGGAGCCAGGTTTGCGCTATGGGGAGGGCGAGGATGACGGCGTAGAAACGACGCCTCCCGTCATTACCTGCTGCACCTGCTGTTTATCCATGTTTACCGCATTCAGCCTGCCGTTAACCGTCGGTTTTAGCGGCGCGCTGGCCTGCACGCTGCCGCTGGCCGTTAGCTGAAGGTTGCCATCGCCGCCGATGGGAAGCGCTGGCCATCCCCATTGTTGCAGGACGTTGAGCGGCACGCCGCGGCCGTTCAGGCTGACGGTGGTCTGGCGTTGCGCAAGCTGCGAAACCGTCGCCGTGGCTTCGAGGATCCCCTTCTCGGTAAAGGCGCTCAGCTCGGTGATGTTCACCGTTGCGGCGTTAGCGTTGAGCGCCAGCGACGGTCGACGCACGTCGACGCGGTTAAACGTTGCCGCCGCGCCGTTCAGCGTCGCGTTGCCGCCCCACACGCCCCACTGGCGATCTTTTGCCAGCTGCAGGTTAGCGCCGTATCCGTCCAGAGAGGTGATCTGCCACGGGAATGACGGATCGATGTCGATCACCAGGTTGCGGCTCAGGCCAAATTTTTTCAGCGTGACGCTGTTCAGCCATTCGGGAAGCGCGTCCATCCACAGCGTTTTCCAGTTCTCAGGCAGCGTGTATTCCAGCCCGGCGACGGCTACGTCATCCAGCACCAGCGCCTTGCCGTCGCGCAGCCAGCTGCCGGAAGTGCGCACCATGCCCCCTTCCCAGCGGGAGGTGAACTGGCGCAGCGCAATGCCCTTCGGGGAGAACTCCGCGTTCAGGATCGGATCGAAAAGATGCAGCGAGCCATAAATAAACTCGCTGGCATTCATCGACAGCCGCCCTTCGTTGCTCTGCCAGTCGCCTTTGCTGAGCGTGATATTGCGCAGGCTCAGGTCAAGATCGGTCACCGCCCAGTCCGGCCCCTGAAGGCGAGCGTCGGTCACTTCCAGACGACCAATTTGCAGTGAGGGAACGGTGTTCAGCGGCGCGAAGAAATCCAGCAGCGGCTTATCGCTTTGCAGGCGGATATCGTTCAGGCGCATCGTGTCGATTACCCAGCTTCCGTCGGCGTTGCGCTGAGCAGAACCCGTCAGCGATCCGCGCGCCATGTCGGCGCCGATGGTCTTCAGCACCACCTCTTTGCCGTTCAGCTGGCCTTCAATCAGCACGTTGGTGGCGGGCACGCCGTTGAGCGTCAGCGAACCTGCGCTCATCTGAATTTGCGCATTTTTGCCCAGCACGTTGCCCGCTTCCGGCTGCCATGGGCTCACGCCGCCCGTCACCTTCTGCGCGCTAAGATCCCACTCCGTATTCGGGCTGTTGAAAGCCATGCTATTGAGCTGGAGACGGTCGGCCTGGAAGGGCAGCGGGGCGGTCTGCGGTGAAAGATTCAGCGTGCCGTCATCGAGAGTGATGGTATCCATATGCAGCGGATCGGTGAGCTGGCGGCTGCTTAGGCCAATATCCACCTTTTTAGCGACCAGCGTGGCGGGCTTGCCGTCACGCCCAAAGGTGACGTTTTCCAGAATGAGGTGAGATGGCGATGAAAAACGGTGATCCATCAGGTCGAAATTGAGCTCGTAATCGGTATTTACCGTTATCCAGCTGCTAACCTGCGCCGCTCCCCAGCGTGTCTGAATCAGAAAATAGAACGCCAGCACCACGACGAGCAGGGCGATCAGAAGATATACAATAAGCTTTCCAATAAATTTCATGGTCTTCCATCCCGTGAAACGCACATAGGTGAGTTATGCACGATTTATGCGCAATCCTCAAGGCGGGAATGGTGTAAAGAGATGTCGCGGCAGGCATTGACAGCCTGCCGCGATGGCGATCAGCTTTTCTCTGGCGGGAAGACGAGGTTCAGCACGATGGCCGTGATGCCGCCAGCGGCGATACCGGAAGAGAGCAGGTTTTTCACCCAGTCAGGGGCAAACTGCAGGATCAGCGGCTGCTGAGAAACGCCCAGGCCCACGGCCAGAGACAGTGCGATAATCATGATGGCGCGACGGTTCAGCGGCTCGCGGGAGACGATGCGCACGCCGGACGCGGCGATAGTGCCGAACATGACCAGCGTGGCGCCGCCCAGAACGGGCTCGGGAATGTGCTGCACAAACCCGCTGACCGCCGGGAACAGGCCCAGCACGATCAGCATCAGCGCTACCACAAATCCGACGTAGCGGCTGGCAACGCCGGTCAGCTGGATCACGCCGTTGTTCTGGCCGAAACACGAGTTCGGGAAGGTGTTGAACACCGCTGAAACAAAGGAGTTCAGGCCATTTGCCAGCACGCCACCTTTCAGGCGCTTCATGTAAAGCGGGCCAGATACCGGCTGCTCGGAGACGTCCGACGTGGCCGTGATGTCGCCGATGGTTTCGAGCGAGGTGATCATAAAGACCAGCATCAGCGGCAGCAGCAGGCTCCAGTCGATGCCCAGACCGTAATAGAGCGGCGTGGGAACGGTAATCAGCGCGCCGTTGGTGGGCGCGGTATTTTCCGGCAGCATGCCCAGCGCCCATGCCAGCAGATAGCCGGCCGCCATGGCGATAACCAGAGACGCCACGCGCAGGTAGGGATTGCGCTGGCGGTTAAGCAGGATGATGATCCCCAGCACTACGCCCGCGAGCAGCAGGTTTTTCGGCGCGCCGAAGGTGTGGTCGCTCATCGCCGCATAGCCGCCGCCGATGGACGTTAAGCCAACCTGAATCAGCGACAGGCCGATGATCATCACCACCACGCCGGACACCAGCGGCGTTATCACGCGGCGAGCCAGGTGCAGCACGCGGGAGATGACCATCTCCGTGCAGCTTGCCAGCATCAGCGTGCCGAACAGCGCCGCCATCATGGTCGGAACGTCCGCGCCGCCGGTTTTTAACGCCGTGCCGCCCATGATCAACGGGGCGACAAAGTTAAAGCTGGTGCCCTGAATCGACAGCAGGCCGGAACCCACCGGCCCCCAGGCTTTGATTTGAATAATAGAGGCAACGCCTGAAGCAAACAGGGACATGCTGATAATGTGCTGGGTATCTTCGGCCGGTAAGCCGAGCGCCTGGCAGATCAGCAGCGCGGGGGTAATAACGGCGACAAACATGGCCAGCAGGTGCTGACACGCGGCGAAAAGCGTTTGAGGAAGCGGCGGGCGGTCTTCAAGGCGGTAAATTAATTCGCTGTTATGCTTCTGCGCAATCGGTTGCGCATCAGAAGACTCGACGGTGTTAACGGACATTGGCAGCAATCCCACGGTGGAAAAGCGGGCATTTTAGCTGAGCACCCGGCAAAAGCAAACGATTGCATTTGTAAATTTCACAAATGCCGTTTTCAGCGGTTTTTAGGCGTTGGAGTAGCGTTCCGTTTCCGGCATCCAGCGCTCAATTAATGCGTTAGCTTGTTCTGGATAGCGTTCATGAATATGGCGGGCAAGGCGCTGAACTTCGGGGATCATGGCCTGATCGCGCAGCAGGTCAGCCACATTAAATTCGGCGTTGCCCGTCTGGCGCGTGCCCAGCAGTTCGCCCGGACCGCGGATCTCGAGATCTTTTTGCGCAATCACAAAGCCGTCGTTGCTGTCGCGCAGCACCTGTAGGCGCATTTGCGCGGTCTTTGACAGCGGCGCTTTGTACAGCAGCACGCAGTGGGAGGCGACCGCGCCGCGTCCCACGCGCCCGCGCAGCTGGTGGAGTTGCGCAAGGCCCAGGCGTTCCGGGTTTTCAATAATCATCAGGCTGGAGTTGGGCACGTCCACGCCCACTTCGATGACCGTTGTCGCAATCAGCAGATGCAGCTCGCCCTGCTTAAACGACTGCATAACGGCCTGTTTTTCAGCGGGCTTCATGCGCCCGTGCACCAGGCCAACGTTCAGCTCCGGCAGGGCAATCTTAAGCTCTTCCCACGTCGCTTCGGCGGCCTGGGCTTCCAGCAGCTCAGACTCTTCAATCAGCGTGCAGACCCAGTACGCCTGACGCCCTTCCTGGGTACACGCGTTGCGCACGCGGTCGATGATATCGCTGCGGCGCGTGTCCGGAATGGCGACGGTAGTCACCGGCGTGCGTCCCGGAGGCAGTTCGTCGATGGTGGAGGTATCCAGATCGGCGTAAGCGGTCATGGCCAGCGTGCGCGGGATAGGCGTTGCGGTCATAATCAGCTGATGTGGATGGAAGCCTTGCTGCAGCCCTTTCTCCCACAGCGCCAGGCGCTGGTGGACGCCAAACCGGTGCTGTTCATCGATGATGACCAGCGCCAGACCATTAAACTGTACCTGCTCCTGGAAAATGGCATGCGTACCGACAATCATCTGTACCTGGCCGCTGGCAATCGCCTCCTGCTGGGCGGTGCGCGCCTTGCCTTTTTGCTTGCCAGCCAGCCAGCCGACCTCCACGCCGAGCGGGGCAAACCAGCTGCGGAAGTTGTTGGCGTGCTGCTCTGCCAACAGCTCGGTGGGAGCCATAAGCGCCACCTGCTTGCCGTGCGCGATTGCCCGCAGCGCGGCCAGCGCCGCAACCAGCGTTTTGCCTGAGCCGACGTCGCCCTGAACCAGGCGCATCATCGGGACATCCAGCGCCATATCGCGTTCTATCTCTGCGGTCACGCGCGCCTGGGCGCCGGTTGGCTTAAACGGCAGCGAGGCCAGCAGCTTATCCTTGAGCTCGTCACTCGGGCCTAGCGGCTGAGCGTGAAAACGTTGCGCGCCCGCGCGAAGCGCCAGCATGCTCAGGTTATGCGCGAGTAACTCTTCAAGGATAAGCCGCCGCTGGGCCGGATGCTTGCCGCTTTCTAAATCGCTGAGCTGAAGTGACGGCGGCGGGCGGTGCAGGGTCCGCAGCGCTTCCGGCAGGCTCATCATGCCCTGCGCCAGCTCTGGTGGCAGCAGTTCGTTGATGGCGCAGGTGTCGAGTAGCTCCAGCGCCTGGTCGGTAAGCTTGCGCAGCGTCGCCTGCTTAATGCCTTCGGTCGTTGGGTAAACCGGGGTTAGCGTTTCCTGGAGCTCCGGCATGCTGAGATCGCCCTGCACGCGGTACTCCGGGTGGATCATCTCCGCGCCGTATTTGCCGCGTTTAGCTTCACCATACGCCAGCACGCGGCGCCCGGTAGCAAGACCGTTTTTCATCGCCGCGTTGAAGTTGAAAAAGCGCATCGTGAGAATGCCGGTGCCATCGCTAATCTGGCAGGTCATCATCCGGCGTCCGCCGAAGGTGATGTTGCTGTTCAGCACCTCGCCTTCCACGGTGGCATAAATGCCGGGCAGCAGGTCGCCAATTTTATACAGCTGGGTGCGGTCTTCGTATCGAAGGGGGAGGTGGAGCAGGAGATCCTGCACGGTATGCAGGCCAATTTTAGCGAGCTTGCTGCTTTGCGCCGCGCCCACGCCGGTCAGCGTATTGAGCGGGATGGCATCCAGCAGACGGCCTTTCATCGCTTATCCTGCGTACTGCATAGTGGCCCACCACGCGGCATCGGCTTCTATCTCGCCCTGCGCGTTCACGTGGGGATACGGCAGTTTTTTCTGCTTCGCAACGCGAGCCAGCACCGGGTAGCCGCCTTCAAACAGCAGGCGCTGCTGCTCATCTTCCGGCAGCATGCTGTTGCTGCGCTCGTACATTCCCGCGTTCTGACGCTGGCGCTGCGCTTCATACAAAATGAGCGCAGAGGCGACCGAAACGTTCAAGGACTGCACCATGCCGATCATGGGGATGATGATATCCCGATCCGCCAGATCCAGCGCTTCCTGCGTGATCCCGGTTTTCTCCTGACCCATCAAAATGCAGGTTGGCCGGGTGTAGTCGATCTCGCGGAAATCCACGGCTTTATCAGACAGGTTGGTCGCAAGCACCTGCATGCCGCGGCCTTTCAGGTGCGATACCGCTTCATCGATGGTGTGATGCGTTTTAACGGAAACCCAGCTGTTGCTGCCTGCGGCGGTGGACGCCATGGTGCGCATGCGGGTACCGGGCCAGACGGCGTGCACTTCATGCACGCCGACAGCGTCTGCGGTGCGGACAATGGCAGAGACGTTATGAGGCTTATGGACCTGCTCCATGCAGACCGTCAGGTCAGGCTGGCGCCTGGCGAGCATTTCGCAGATACGTGCATAACGTTGTGCATTCATAAAGCTAGTTTCGGTTTCGGGTGACTTTAATGACGTCCGGCATGACGCGGATTTTGCGCATGATGTTCGCCAGATGCACGCGGTCGCGGGCCGTCAGGCGAATAAAGGCGCTGTACACGCGGCCATCTTTTTCTTCCGTATTCAGGCTTTGAATGTTGGACGTGGCCGTGTTGATTGCCGCAGTCAGGTTTGCCAGTGCACCCTGGTGGTTGAACATATCCACCTTGATTTCAGTGATAAATTCCTGCGCCGTCTCTTTATCCCACTCGACCGCCATGAACTTTTCAGGCTCTTTCTGGTAGCCGCGAATGTTGCGGCAGGACTCGTGGTGAATAACCAGGCCTTTGCCCGGACTGACGTGCGCAATAATCGGATCGCCCGGAATTGGTCGGCAGCATTTGGCGAAGGTGATAAGCACGCCGTCTGCGCCTTTGATTGGCAGATGGCCATGACCTTGCGCAGCGGCCGGAACGGCGGTTGCCTCGCCCTGCTGCAGATTCTTCGCAACCACGACGCTCATGGCGTTGCCAAGGCCAATCTCGGCCAGCAGATCGTCCAGCGAGGCGAGCTTCATGCGCTCCAGCTCGTGCTGGATGTTTTCCGGAGGAATTTCTGCCAGCTTGCGGCTGCCGCCCAGCGCATGGTTGAGCAGTCGACGCCCCAGGCTGACGGAGTCATCGCGCTTGAGGTTTTTCAGCAGCTGGCGAATTTTGGCGCGCGCTTTTGAGCTGACGACAAAGTTCAGCCAGGCCGCGTTTGGACGTGCGCCCGGCGCGGTAATAATTTCCACCGTCTGGCCGCTGGAAAGCGGTTGAGACAACGGATAAGGCTGTCTGTCGACGCGCGCGCCCACGCAGGCGTGACCGATATCGGTATGCACGGCGTAAGCGAAGTCGACCGGCGTCGCGCCCGCAGGCAGTTCGACGATGCGCCCTTCAGGGGTGAAAACGTAAATCTCATCCGGGAAGAGATCGGATTTTACGCTCTCGATAAATTCAAACGAGCTGCCCGCACTCTGCTGTAGCTCCAGCAGGCTTTGCATCCAGCGCTGGGCGCGGATTTGTGCGGTGGTGCTGCTTTCGCCGCCGTGCTCTTTGTAAGCCCAGTGCGCGGCTACACCCATCTCCGCCATCTGGTCCATGTCTTCGGTGCGAATTTGCACCTCAACGGGCACGCCGTGTGGGCCGATCATCGAGGTGTGTAAAGATTGATAGCCGTTCGCTTTTGGAATGGCGATGTAATCTTTCACGCGACCTGGACGCGGCTTGTACAGGCTGTGCATCTGGCCCAGTACGCGATAGCAGGTGTCGGAGTCATGAACAATCACGCGGAACGCGTAAATATCCATGATCGAGTGAAAACGCTGCTCTTTGAGCACCATTTTACAGTAGATCGAGTACAGATGCTTTTCGCGTCCGCTCACGCGGCACGGTATTCCCGCTTCCTGCAAGCGCCCCTCGATTTCAGAGAGGATCTTTTGAATCATCTCTTTACGGTTGCCGCGCGCGGCTTTAACCACCTCTTTAATCACGCGATAGCGGTTCGGGTACAGCGCTTCAAAACCCAGCTCTTCCAGCTCGGTTTTAATGTGATGAATACCTAAACGGTGTGCCAGCGGGCTATAAATTTCGAGGGTTTCACGGGCGATGCGGCGACGTTTATCCGGGCGAAGAGAGCCCAGCGTGCGCATGTTGTGGGTACGGTCAGCGAGTTTGATGAGTATGACGCGGATATCCTGCACCATCGCCATAATCATCTTGCGGAAGTTTTCGGCCTGAGCCTCTTTCTTATCGCGGAATTTCAGCTTATCAAGCTTAGAGACCCCTTCCACCAGTTCGGCAACGCTTTTGCCAAACAGCTGTTCCATATCCTGGTAAGTGGCAGGGGTATCTTCGATCACGTCATGCAGCAGGGCAGCCATCAGCGTTTCGTAGTCGAGTTTCATCTCGGCCAGAATACAGGCCACCGCCACCGGGTGCGTGATATAGGGTTCACCGCTTGAACGTGTTTGGCCCTCGTGAGCGTCACGTGCAACGAGATACGCCTGCTGAAGACGTTTGATCTGGTCTTCAGGCAGGTAGGTTTGAATCAGTTGATTCAGGCTTTCAAACAGATACAAGGGCGACCCGCAGGTTTAATTAACGACGACCTTCAGCAATGGCGGTTACGGCCTGCAGTTCTGCGG
>AGFT01112500.1_pt1 | contig 25070 bp, 21 predicted proteins | sample 305848 | NCBI WGS metagenome assembly AGFT01 (sample SAMN02954282, study PRJNA62043) | ant fungus garden metagenome | biome: terrestrial; feature: Atta colombica fungus garden; material: fungus garden; isolation source: Atta colombica fungus garden bottom | host: Atta colombica | place: Panama...
GACGTACAGCAGCCATTCAAACTGGGTAATCAGCCAGCTGCCCGCGAAGATCATAATCGTACGCAGGATAATCGCGCCCAGCACGCCGTAGACCAGCACGCGGCGCTGAAGCGACGCAGGGACGGCAAAGTAGCTGAACAGCATCAGCCAGACGAAGACGTTATCGACCGCAAGGGCTTTTTCGATTAAGTAGCCGGTGAGGAAAGCGAGCGCCTGAGGATCGGCAACGGCGCGGCCTTCGGTTGAGGCCAGATACCACCAGAAGGCGGCGCAGAACAGCAGTGAGAGCGTAACCCACACCAGGGACCAGGCGGCGGCCTGCTTCATGGTCATTCCATGCTCACCGCGACGCCCCTGGAGGAAGAGGTCAATCGCCAGCATGATGAGTACCACGACAGCGAACCCGCCCCACAGCAGCGGAGTACCGACAGTATTCATACTTTTTCCTTACGCATAAAAAACAAAAACGGCTATGGTCAGAAGACGATAGCCGCTAGCGTTTTATGCATAGACCTCGCCTTCCGGCAAGGTCTCACTTACAACCCTAAGGTTGCCCGGCGACCGGATGCGCGATTAACGCATCGTAATGACGATCCACCGGCAAGGAAGTTACTCCCCTTTGCAGGTAACAAAATATGTCAGACCATCGGTTTCGTCAATGGTCTGCGCGCATTCATTACACTGTTTTACGCGATTGCTTCCGCATTCACGCCGTCTGCCGGGAACACCACGCCGGTCTGGCGGCGGATCTCCGTTTGCAGCTTGGCCGTGGTGCGGCTAATCGCGAGCCCTGGGTGATTCACTTCGTTGTCTTCCACCAGACGCGCAAAGACCTCTGCCTCATACAGCATAGTGTTGATATGCTGAGGCTGCGTCAGCTCCTGCGCTTTACCGCCGCGCGGCACGATGCTGACCTTCTGGCACTCGGAGATCTTCTCGACAACCAGCGAGCCGTCTTCGCCCTGAATTTCGCTCGGCAGCACCGAGTCGCTCACCTTGGAGTGCTGGAGGGTGACGCTGAAATCACCGTAGTCGAGCACCACGATGCCGTGCGCGTCCACGCCGCTCTCCAGCAGGCTGGCGGTGGCCGTCACGCCGTGCGGCTCGCCCCACAGCGCCACCGCCGAGGCCAGGCAGTAAAACCCGATGTCCATAATCGAGCCGTTAGAGAAGGCCGGATTGAAGGTATTCGGGTTCTCGCCGTCAAGGTAGCGCTGGTAGCGCGACGAATACTGGCAGTAGTTGATAAAGGCTTTGCGCACCTTGCCGATCTTCGGCAGGGACTGCAGCAGCAGCAGGAAGTTTGGCAGGCTCGCGGTTTTAAACGCTTCGAACAACACCACCTGATTCTCGCGGGCGAGGGCGATTGCCGCTTCCACTTCCTGAATGTTCGAGGCCAGCGGCTTCTCGCAAATCACGTGCTTTTTGTGGCTGAGAAACAGCTTCGTCTGCGGGAAGTGCAGGGAGTTGGGGCTGGCGATATACACCGCATCTATAGCGTCGCTTTGCGCCATCTCGTCGAGAGAGGTGAACAGATGCTCGACCAGGTAATCGTTGGCGAAACTCTGCGCCTGCTCGAGGCTGCGGGAATAGACTGCGGTGAGCTTATATTTGCCGGTTTCGTGGGCGGCGTCGACGAACTGGCGCGTGATCCAGTTCGTGCCAATAACTGCGAAACGTATCATAAACGTTTACGTACTCCGTAGCGGGGAACCTTTAGCCACTGTAGCACGGGATTATTGCAAAACCAGTGCGCTACTGCGCATTACTATTTAACGATAAATGCGTAAGCCACAGGCGGGTATCAAACTCCAGCTGGTGGTACTGCGGCTCCATGTGGCAGCACAGGGAGTAGAACGCCTTGTCGTGCTCTTTCTCTTTCAGGTGCGCCAGCTCGTGGACGACGATCATCCGCAGAAAGGCTTCCGGCGCGTTGCGAAAAACGGTCGCCACGCGGATCTCCGCCTTGGCCTTCAGCTTGCCGCCCTGCACGCGGGAGATGGCGGTGTGCAGGCCGAGCGCGTTTTTCAGCACGTGGATCTTGTTGTCGTACATCACCTTGTTGATCGGCGGCGCGCTCTTCAGATACCGGTTTTTCAGATCCTGCGTATACTGCCACAGCGCCTTGTCCGTCGCGAAATCATGCGTGCCGGGATAGCGTTTTTCCAGCACTGCGCCCAGCTTCTGCTCGGCAATCAGGCTGCGAACCTGAGAAAGTAAATGCTCCGGGTAGCCCTGGAGATAAGTAAGTTGGTTCATCAACGCCCCAAATCGACAATAAAACGGGTATACTCACGCACCCTTTTCAGGGATACGCCAAATTTTACCATTCAGGAGGGCCGATGAGCCACTTAGACAACGGTTTCCGTTCACTCAACCTTAAACGTTTCCCGGAAACGGACGACGTTAACCCGCTGATGGCGTGGGAAGCGGCGGATGACTATCTGCTGCAGCAGTTGGATGATACTGAAATCAGCGGCCCGGTTCTGATCCTGAATGACGCCTTTGGCGCGCTGGCCTGTGCCCTGGCGGAACACTCGCCTTACAGCATCGGTGATTCCTACCTGAGCGAGCTGGCGACGCGTGAAAACCTGCGCCATAACGATATAGATGAAGGCAGCGTGAAGTTCCTCGACAGCACCGCGGACTACCCGCAGGCGCCGGGCGTGGTGCTGATCAAGGTGCCAAAAACCATGGCGCTGCTGGAGCAGCAGCTGCGCGCGCTGCGTAAGGTCGTCACGCCAGAAACCCGCATTATCGCAGGCGCCAAGGCGCGCGACATTCACACCTCGACGCTGGAGCTGTTCGAGAAGGTGCTTGGCCCAACGACCACCACGCTGGCGTGGAAAAAAGCGCGCCTGATCAACTGTACCTTCAGCGCGCCGGCGCTGGCCGACGCGCCGGAGACCCTGAGCTGGAAGCTGGAAGGCACCGACTGGACCATCCACAACCACGCGAACGTCTTCTCCCGCACCGGGCTGGATATCGGGGCGCGTTTCTTTATTGAGCATCTGCCGGAGAATCTGGAAGGCGAAATCGTCGATCTGGGCTGCGGCAACGGCGTGATTGGCCTGACGCTGCTGGCGAAGAACCCGGACGCCAGCGTGGTGTTCAGCGACGAATCGCCGATGGCGGTGGCCTCCAGCCGCCTGAACGTGGAAACCAACATGCCTGAGGCGCTGGACCGCTGCGAGTTCATGATCAACAACGCGCTGTCGGGCGTCGAGCCGTTCCGCTTCAACGCCGTGTTCTGCAACCCGCCGTTCCACCAGAAGCACGCCCTGACGGATAACGTCGCCTGGGAGATGTTCCACCACGCGCGCCGCTGCCTGAAAATCAACGGCGAGCTGTACATCGTGGCGAACCGCCACCTGGACTACTTCCACAAGCTGAAGAAGATTTTCGGCAACTGCGTCACCATTGCGACCAACAATAAGTTCGTGGTGCTGAAGGCGGTGAAGCTGGGGCGTCGTCGATAATATTTTTTGCCCGGTGGCGCTTCGCTTACCGGGCCTACAATGACCTCGGACCCGTAGGCCCGGTAAGCGAAGCGCCACCGGGCAATGTTCTAGATCTCCAGAGCTAATTTTGTCCCCTGCGCAATCGCCCTTCGCGCATCCAGCTCCATCGCCACGTCGCACCCGCCAATCAAATGCACCGTCACGCCCGCTTCGCGCAGCGGATCGGCCAGATCGCGCTTCGGCTCCTGCCCGGCGCATAAAATCACGTTGTCCACCGCCAGCAGCTGCGGCTCGCCGCCGATCGTTACGTGCAGGCCGTCATCGTCGATCTTGTCGTAGCTCACCGCCGGGATCATCTTCACCCCGCGCGCGAGCAGGGTGGCGCGGTGGATCCAGCCGGTGGTTTTGCCCAGCCCTTCGCCCGGCTTGCTGGCCTTACGCTGGAGCATCACGATCCGGCGCGGGCTTTTCGGCAGCTGCGGCCCCTCCGGGCGCAGGCCGCCGGACTGGCTGAGGCTGGTATCGATGCCCCATTCGACGCAAAACTCGGCGATGTTCTGGCTGGTCGCCTCGCCCGGCTGGCTTAGGTACATCGCGGTATCAAAGCCGATCCCGCCGCAGCCGATGATCGCCACCTTCTCGCCGACGGGCACTTTGTCGCGCAGCACGTCCAGATAGCTCAATACCTTCGGATGATCGATGCCCTCGATCGCGGGCGTGCGCGGGGCGATCCCGCTTGCGAGGATCGTCTCATCGAAACCGATCAGATCCGCCGCGGTCACGCGCTGATTCAGCCGCAGCTCAACGCCCGTCAGGTCGATCATTCTCCTGTAGTAGCGCAGCGTCTCGTAAAACTCCTCTTTGCCGGGGATCTGTTTGGCGATGTTGAACTGCCCGCCGATCTCGGCGGCGGCGTCAAACAGCGTCACGCTGTGGCCGCGCGCGGCGGCATTGACCGCAAACGCCAGCCCCGCCGGGCCCGCGCCGACCACGGCCAGGCGCTTTTTCGCCGCTGCCGGTACGATTGGCATTTTGGTTTCGTGGCAGGCGCGCGGGTTAACGAGGCAGGAGGTGACCTTGCCGACGAAGATCTGATCCAGACACGCCTGGTTACAGCCGATGCAGGTGTTGATCTCGTCCGCGCGGCCGCTCTGCGCTTTTGACAGCAGCTCGGCGTCCGCCAGGAACGGGCGCGCCATCGACACCATATCGGCGTCGCCGCGGGAGATCACGTCGTCCGCGACCTGCGGATCGTTGATTCGGTTGGTGGTGACCAGTGGGACGGAGACTTTGCCTTTCAGCCTGCGCGTCACCCAGCTGAACGCCGCGCGCGGCACCGGGGTGGCGATGGTCGGGATGCGCGCCTCGTGCCAGCCGATGCCGGTGTTGATGATCGTCGCGCCTGCGGCCTCTATCGCCTGCGCCAGCTGCACCGTTTCGTCGAACGTGCCGCCGCCCTCCACCAGATCGAGCATCGACAGGCGGAAAACGATAATAAAGTCCGCGCCCGCGCGCTCGCGCACCGCGCGTACCACCTCGACGGCAAAACGCATGCGGCGGGCATAATCGCCGCCCCATTCGTCGTCGCGATGGTTGGTGCGGGCGGCGAGAAATTCGTTAATCAGGTAGCCTTCCGAGCCCATCACCTCCACGCCGTCGTAGCCCGCCTCGCGCGCCAGGGCGGCGCAGCGGGCGAAGTCGTCAATCAGCGTCAGGATCTGATCGTGGCTGAGCGCGTGCGGCGTAAAGCGGTTGATCGGCGCCTGAAGGGCAGAGGGGGCAACGAGATGTGGCTGATAGCTGTAGCGGCCGGTATGCAGGATCTGCAGGGCGATCTTGCCGCCTTCTTTATGCACCGCGTCGGTCACGATGCGGTGATGGGCAAGCTGCGAGGCATCGTTCAGCACCGCGCCGCCCTCCATCGTCACGCCGGAGGCGGCAGGCGCGACGCCGCCGGTGACGATCAGCGCCACGCCGTGCCGCGCGCGCTCGGCATAAAAGGCCGCCAGGCGCTCCGGCCCGTCCGGCCGCTCCTCCAGCCCGGTGTGCATCGAGCCCATCAGCACGCGGTTTTTGAGCGTGGTAAACCCCAGATCGAGCGGGGCGAATAACGACGGGTAGCGGCTCATAGTCTCTTCCAATGTTAATTTATTGTTATGTGGTCGGATGAGTTACTACTGTAGCCAGCGGCAGAAGAAAGGTAAAAGCGGGATCGAATGATTGTGATAGATCTCAAAGAACTTCCCCGGTGGCGCTATTTACGGCGCCGCTGCCCGCACTAACCCCGGCGCCTGCCACATCGACGTTGTCAGCCCGCTGTCCACCAGCCCAAGCTGGTCGGCGTACACCGCCTGCCACTTCTGCAGCATGCCGTCGTACAGCTCGCGGTGTGCCGGGTTCGGCGTAAATTCCCGGCTCCACTTCACCAGCCGCTCGCCCGTCGAGGCCATATCGGTAAACAGCCCGGCACCCGTTCCGGCGGCAATCGCGCAGCCGAGCGCGGTGGCCTCCTTCACTTCCGGCACGCGCACCGGCAGGCCGGTGACGTCGCTTAAAATCTGGCTCCACAGCGCGCCCTTCGATCCGCCGCCCGCAAAGACCAGGCTTTCAAACGCGACGCCGGAGAAGCGCGAAATCTGCGCCAGGTTGCAGGCTGAGACGATCGCCGCGTTCTCTTCCAGCGCGCGGAACAGCGTCGCTTTGTTGCACTTTTCCGGGTCGATGGAGAGGTTAATAAACGACGGCGCGGCGTGGTACCACTGCTTAAAATGCATCGCGTCGGAGAAGATTGGCATTACGCCGTGGGAGCCTGGCGGGACGCGGCTCGCCATCTCCTCCAGCAGGGCGTAGGTGTCCATCCCCATCCGTTCGGCGATCAGCTTCTCTTCCGCGCAGAAGGCGTCGCGGAACCAGCGCATGGTCAGCCCGGTAAAGAAGCTGATCGACTCCGCCTGCGCCATGCCGGGGATGACGTGCGGGTTCACGCGGATGTTCATGTCCGGATCGGTGCGCACGTCGGGCAGATTCACCACCTGCTGCCAGAAGGTGCCGCCCAGCACCGCCGTTTGTCCGGCGCGCACCACGCCCAGCCCCAGACAGCCCAGCTGCACGTCGCCGCCGCCCATGACGACCGGCGTGCCTTCGCGCAGGCCGCTCTGCTCCGCTGCCGCTTTCGTCACCGCGCCCAGCACGGAACCGGTCTCTTTTACCGGAGAAAGAATGTCGGCGCGCAGCCCGGCCATGTCCAGCAGCGCCGGACGCCAGTCGCGGGAGAAGAGGTCCAGCATGCCGGTGGTGCCCGCATTGGAAGGATCGACGGCCAGCTCGCCGGAGAGCTTCGCCGCCAGCCAGTCGCTGATCATGGTGATGGTGGCGGCTCGGCGGTAAATATCCGGGCGGTGGTGGGCCAACCACAGCAGGCGCGGCATGGCGCTCAGGGCCAGCGTCTGGCCGGAGACGTCATACACCTCGGATTCAAAGCGGTAGTCGTGGATCTCTTTAAGCTCGGCCACCTCGCGGCTGGCGCGGGCGTCAACGTTGGCGCAGGCCCAGATCGCCTCGCCGTTGCGGTCGTACAGCACGATCCCCTCGCGCATCGAGCAGCAGGCGACGGACTGGATATCCGCCGCGCCGAGATGCGCGCGCGCCAGCGCCTGATGAATACAGTCGCAGGCCAGCCGCCAGTTGGTGTCGAGGTCAAACTCCATCGAGCCGGGCACGTTCTCCACGCTCAGGTGCTTCCACTCGGCCTGCCCGACGGCAATCTGATTGCCCTGCAGATCAAAAATGACGGCGCGAACGCTGCCTGTCCCTGCATCTAACGCTAAAAGGTAACTCATGAGCCTGCCTCGCTGTTAGCGCAGGGCTGCTCTTATCCGGCCAGAGCTAGCACCGCGCGGGCTGTCGTCTCTTCCGTCACCAGGCCATTGATACGGCGACCCTTCAGTGCGGCGTAAATCGCTTCGGCTTTCTCTTCTCCGCCCGCCACGCCGACGATGGTCGGCAGCTGCGCCAGTTCATCGAGCGTGACGCCGAGTAACTCTTTGTGGATCTCCAGATCGTCAACGCGCTCCCCGTCGGCGTTGAGGAAATAGCCCAGAATGTCGCCGACCGCGCCTTTGCGAACGTACGTCAGCTGCTCGCCTTCGCTGATATAGCCGGAGCGCAGGATGGTGGCGTCGCGGCGCTGGTTAACGGCGCCAATGCCGACCACCGCCACGTCCGCCGCCGTCGCCGCGAGGATCACGTCCCGCACGCTGGTTTCGCGTTTTAAAATCCCGGCGACCTCGGCGGAGGAGACGCGCAGCGGGGCGGGGATCATGCTGACGCTGCACGCCGCGTCCAGCTGGCCGATGCCCGTCATGTACGGCCCGACGCCGCCGGAGAGCGTCACCAGGCGGATCTGCTGGGAGCTAATAAAGCCGCTCAGGTGCTGCAGGCAGCTCATGGTGGTTTCCCCAAATCCCACCGCCAGCAGCTGGCCCGGCTCAAGTACGCCCATCAGCGACTGCGCCGCGCCAATGCCCAACCGCACGCTCATCGGCGGGGTGTTCAGGGCGGGCATCACGCGCACCAGCTTCAGCCCGAAGCGCTGCTGTAGTTCGGTCTCCAGCGCCAGGCAGCCCTCGTAGCGCGAGTTGATCTGCACGCGGATCACCCCGGACTGGCGGCCCTTTTCCAGCAGCCGCGAGATCTTCAGGCGCGGCAGGCCGAGCCGCTCGCCGATGTCGTTCTGCGTCAGCCCGTCGTGGTAATAGCACCACGCCACGCGGGCCACCAGCTCCTCTTCCGCCAGGGCAAGCCCGGCAAACCGTCCTTCTTCCGCAGTACGTTTATCGCTCATAGTTGAACTCTTATAAAAATTTAGATCATATGTTCGTTGGTCCGCGGTAACAAAGTGTGAGCCACGCGGCAAAACGGATCTTTTATACAGATTTGATGGTATCTGGATCTTAATCGATAAAATTGTGATCCCTGCACGGTTGTAAATATAGTTCACCGTCTACGCTTTTGAACATTATTAAATCTAAAAATCATTTGTTCAATAGCGGAGCGATGATGACCTCACTTCTCGACGCGCGTGATATCAGCAAAGCATTCTCTGGCGTGCCGGTGTTAAAAGGCATTGATTTCACGCTGCTTGCGGGCCAGGTCCACGCGCTGATGGGCGGAAACGGCGCGGGCAAATCAACGCTGATGAAAATTATCGCCGGGGTGGAAACGCCGGACGGCGGTGAACTTTCGGTTGCAGGGCAGCGTTTTGCGCGGCTGTCGCCCGCGCAGGCGCACACGCTCGGCATTTATCTGGTGCCGCAGGAGCCGCTGCTTTTTCCAAACCTGACGGTGCGGGAAAACATCCTGTTCCGCCTGCCGCGCGAGCGGGATCTGCCTGCGCGGCTGGCGGAGAAACTCCAGCAGCTGCAGTGCCAGCTCAACCTCGACGCCGCCGCCAGCACGCTGGAGGTGGCGGATCGGCAGATGGTGGAGATCCTGCGCGGTCTGATGCGCAACGCGACGATCCTGATCCTCGACGAGCCCACGGCGTCGCTCACGCCGGGCGAAACCGAACGGCTGTTTCGCCAGATCCGCGCGCTGCAGGATCTCGGCGTCGGGATTGTCTTTATCTCGCACAAGCTGCCGGAGATCCGCAAGATTTCAAGCCACGTCTCGGTGATGCGCGACGGCGCGGTGGTGCTGAGCGGTGAAACCGCGGCGTTTGACGATAGCGCCCTGATCGCCGCCATGACGCCGGTGAGCCGCGAAAAGGCGCTGAGCGATTCACAAAAGCTGTGGCTGGCGCTGCCGGGCAACCGCCGCACCCAGCCGCAGGATTTTCCGGTGCTGCGCGTGGAGGATCTCACCGGGGAAGGGTTTATCGATATGAGCCTTGAGATCTACGCCGGGGAGATCGTTGGCCTGGCCGGGCTGGTGGGGTCCGGGCGCACCGAGTTTGCCGAAACCCTCTACGGCCTGCGGCCTGCACGCGCCGGGCGCATCTGGCTGGAAAATCAGGAGATTGGCCGTGAAAGCGTGGCGGCGCGGCTGGAGAAAGGGCTGGTGTACCTGCCGGAAGACAGGCAGGCGTCCGGGCTGTTTCTGGACGCGCCGATCCGCTGGAACACCGTGGCGCTGAACGAGCCGTCGCTCTGGCAGCAGCGCCAGCGGGAGTCGGCGGTGGTAGAGCTCTATCACCGGGCGTTCGGGATCAAGCTGAATCATGCGGATCAAGCCGTGCGCACGCTCTCCGGCGGCAACCAGCAGAAGGTGCTGCTGGCGCGCTGTCTGGAGGCCAATCCGCTGCTGCTTATCGTTGATGAACCTACGCGCGGCGTGGACGTTTCCGCGCGCGCCGATATCTACGCGCTGCTTAAAAGCGTGGCGGCGCAGAACGTGGCGGTGCTGATGATCTCAAGCGATCTGGACGAATTCCCCGATCTTGCGGACCGCGTGCTGGTGATGCACCAGGGCGTGCTCAGCGGCGAGCTGCCGCGCCACGCCGTCAGCCTCGACAGAATGATGGCGCTGGCGTTTGGAGGACAATCATGAAGATCTTGCTTAAAAACCGCGAGCTGAGCGCCTTTCTGGCGATCCTCGCCCTGTTCGCCGTGCTGGTGGCGCTCAACCCGTCCTACCTGAGCCTGCAGACGCTGGGGATGATCTTCGCCAGCGCGCAGATCCTGATCCTGCTGGCGCTCGGGGCGGCGCTGGTGATGCTGACCCGCAACATCGACGTCTCCGTCGGCTCCACCGTGGGGCTGTCGGCGATTGCCGTCGGCGTGGCGCTCAATAGCGGCTACGGCCTGCCGGTAGCGATACTCTTCGCGCTGTCGATAGGCGCGCTGGCGGGGGCGTTCAACGGCTTTCTGGTGGTGGGGCTGCGCATTCCGGCGATTGTCGCGACGCTCGGCACGCTGGGGCTGTACCGCGGGGGGATGCTGCTCTGGACGGGCGGGAAGTGGATTGAAGGGCTGCCGCCGGGGCTGAAGTCCCTGTCGGAGCCTGCCGCCTTCGGCGTTTCTCCGCTCGGCGCGGTGGTGTTGCTTATCGCGGGCGTTGGGGCGTGGACGCTGTCGCGCACCGCCTTTGGCCGTGATTTTTACGCCGTGGGCGATAACCTCGCCGCCGCGCGCCAGCTGGGCGTGGCGGTGAACCGCACGCGAATGCTCGCCTTTACCCTCAACGGCATGCTGGCGGCCTGCGCCGGAATTGTCTTTGCCGCACAGATTGGCTTCGTGCCGAACCAGACCGGCAGCGGGCTGGAGATGAAGGCCATCGCCGCCTGCGTGCTCGGCGGCATCTCGCTGCTGGGCGGCACGGGGACGCTGGTCGGCGCGCTGCTCGGCGCGTTCTTCCTGACCCAAATCGACACCGTGCTGGTGCTGTTCAGGCTCCCGGCGTGGTGGAACGACTTTATCGCCGGGCTGGTGCTGCTGGGCGTGCTGGTGCTCGACGGGCGTCTGCGGCAGGCGCTGTCGCGCCACCAGCGGGCGCTGAAGTACGGCCGCTTCCAGCCCGGCAACAAAGGGGGAAAGCGCGTCACCCCGTTTCCGAAACGCAACAAAGAGGTAGCGTAAATGAAGCTTAACTGGGAAGCCGCGCTGCTCATTTTGCTGGTGCTGGAGATCCTGCTCTTTGGCGCCGTCAATCCGCGGATGCTGGACGTCAACATGCTGCTGTTCAGCACCAGCGACTTTATCTGCATCGGCATCGTGGCGCTGCCGCTGACGCTGGTGATTATCAGCGGCGGGATCGACATCTCTCTCGGCTCGACCATCGGGCTATGCGCCATCGCGCTGGGGGTGATGATGCAGGCGGGCTGGCCGATGGGCGTCGCCATTCCGCTAACGCTGGCGCTGGGGCTGCTGTGCGGCCTGCTGAACGCGGCGCTGATCCACTACACCGGCATCAGCCCGCTGGTGATCACCCTCGGCACGCTCTACCTCTACGGCGGCGGGGCGCTGCTGCTCTCCGGCATGGCGGGGGCGACCGGCTACGAAGGCATCGGCGGCTTCCCGGATAGCTTCACCGCTTTCGCCAACCTCACGCTGCTGGGCCTGCCGATCCCGCTGGTGCTGTTCGCGGTGATTACCGTCTTCTTCTGGCTGATTACCCACCGCGGGCGCTTCGGCCGCCACCTGTTCCTGATCGGGCAAAACCCGCGCGCGGCGCGCTATGCGGCACTGCCGGTGAACGGCATGCCCTACGCGCTGTACGGCCTGGTGGGCGTGGCCTCGGCCATTGCCGCGCTGGTGATGGTCTCCTATTTCGGATCGGCGCGCTCGGATCTGGGGCGCGACTTACTCATGCCCGCGCTTACCGCCGCGGTGCTCGGCGGGGCAAATATCTACGGCGGCTCCGGCTCGGTTGTCGGTACGGCGCTGGCGGCGCTGCTGGTGGGCTACCTGCAGCAGGGTTTACAGATGGTCGGCGTCCCCAACCAGGTCTCGAGCGCGCTGTCAGGGGCGCTGCTGGTGGTGGTGGTGATGGGACGCTCGCTAAGCCTGCACCGTGAATGGGTGCGCAACTTCTTCCACAACACTCTCCGGAGCGAAAGATGAAAACAAAACTGATAGTGCTGGCAATGGCGCTCGGCGTGGCGTCCGCGCAGGCGGCAGACCGCATCGCGTTTATTCCGAAGCTGGTGGGCGTGGGGTTCTTCACCAGCGGCGGCAACGGCGCGAAGGAGGCGGGCAAAGATCTCGGCGTGGAGGTGACCTACGACGGCCCGACCGAGCCGAGCGTCTCCGGCCAGGTGCAGCTGATCAATAACTTCGTCAACCAGGGCTATAACGCCATTATCGTCTCCGCCGTGTCGCCGGACGGCCTCTGCCCGGCGCTCAAGCGCGCGATGCAGCGCGGCGTGAAGGTGCTGACCTGGGACTCTGACACCAAGCCGGAGTGCCGCAGCATCTACATCAACCAGGGCACGCCGGAGCAGCTCGGCGGCCTGCTGGTGGAGATGGCGGGCAAGCAGGTCACGAAGCCGAATGCCAAAGTGGCGTTCTTCTACTCCAGCCCGACGGTCACCGACCAGAACCAGTGGGTGAAAGAGGCGAAGGCGAAGATAGAGAAAGATCACCCGCAGTGGCAGGTCGTCACCACCCAGTTCGGCTATAACGACGCCACCAAATCCCTGCAGACCGCCGAGGGGATCTTAAAGGCCTACCCGGATCTGGATGCGATCATCGCCCCGGATGCCAACGCGCTGCCGGCCGCGGCGCAGGCGGCGGAAAATCTGAAGCGCGACGGGGTGGCGATCGTCGGGTTCAGCACGCCGAACGTGATGCGCCCGTACGTTGAGCGCGGCACGGTGAAGGCCTTCGGCCTGTGGGACGTGGTGCAGCAGGGCAAAATTGCGGTCAGCGTCGCCGATCGGTTGCTGAAAAAAGGCGATCTTAACGTCGGCGACAGCGTGGAGGTCAAAGATATCGGCACGCTCAAGGTCGAGCCAAACGGCGTGCAGGGCTACCAGTATGAGGCGAAGGGCAACGGCATCGTGCTGCTGCCGGAGCGCGTGGTGTTCACCAAAGAGAACATTGGCAAATACGATTTCTGACGGGGGAGCAAATGGCTGATTTAGACGATATCAAGGACGGCAAGGATTTTGGCATCGGCACGCCGCAGCAGAATGTGCCGTACACCCTGAAGGGCTGCGGCTCGCTGGACTGGGGCATGCAGTCCCGGCTGGCGCGCATCTTCAACCCGCAAAGCAACCGCACGGTGATGCTGGCCTTTGACCACGGCTATTTCCAGGGGCCGACCACCGGGCTTGAGCGCATCGACCTCTCCATCGCGCCGCTGTTTGGCGAAACCGACGTGCTGATGTGCACCCGCGGCATTCTGCGCAGCCAGGTGCCTGCCGCGACGAATAAACCGGTGGTGCTGCGCGCCTCCGGCGGCAACTCGATTCTGGGCGAGCTCTCCAACGAGTGCGTGGCGGTGGCGATGGAGGACGCGCTGCGCCTGAACGTCTGCGCGGTGGCGGCGCAGGTGTACATTGGCAGCGAGTTTGAGCATCAGTCGATCAACAACATCATCAAGCTTGTCGATGCAGGGGCACGCTACGGCATGCCGACGCTGGCGGTAACGGGCGTGGGCAAAGAGATGGCGCGCGACGCGCGCTACTTCTCGCTTGCCAGCCGCATCGCCGCCGAAATGGGGGCGCAGTTCGTCAAAACCTACTACGTGGACGAGGGCTTTGAAAAAGTGACCGCCAGCTGTCCGGTGCCGATCGTCATCGCCGGGGGCAAAAAGCTGCCGGAGCACGACGCGCTGGAGATGTGCTTCCGCGCCATCGATCAGGGCGCGTCCGGCGTGGACATGGGGCGCAACATCTTCCAGTCCAGCGCGCCGCTGGCGATGCTGAAGGCGGTGAAGAAGGTGGTGCATGAAAACTGGAAGGCGCGAGAGGCGTTCCAGTTCTGGCAGGAAGAAAAACAGGGAGAGGCAAAATGAACGTGACGCTGGTGGAGATCAACATCAAGCCCGAGCGGGTGGACGAGTTTCTGGAGGTGTTTCGCGCCAACCACGAAGGGGCGATTCAGGAGCCGGGCAACCTGCGCTTCGACGTACTGCAGGACCCGCGGGTGAAAACCCGGTTCTTTATCTACGAAGCCTACAGGGACGAAGAAGCGGTGCTGGCGCATAAGCAGACGCCGCACTACCTGGCGTGCGTGGACAAGCTTGAGGCGCTGATGTCGGAGCCGCGCAAGAAGCGCAGCTTTGTGGGGCTGCTGCCGGAGTAACGGCCAGGCGGCACGCGTGCCGCCCGGCGCTTTTCAGCTAAAGCGGGGATCTTCAGGATACAGGCGCTGCGCCTCGCTGCGAAGCTGGCGCGCGTAGGATTCGTTACCCAAAAACTGCTCTACGTTAATCAGGTTGTGATAGATATCCGGATCGGACCAGGTGGCAATCCAGCGCCTGCCGAGGCGGCAGAACCGCTGCAGATCATCGGGATTGCCGCTGGACTGATAGCGCACGATCCAGCTCAGCGCCCGATCCTTGAGCAAGCGCTCGCTGCCCATCCTCGTATCGTACAGTTTCAGCACCCGGCTGGCGTACTGCTGGGGAGATTGCTGAAAGCGGATCAGGACCTGGTTTTGCCAGAATGTGAGACCCACAAGCCCTGTGCCGCAGAGGGCCAGCACGGTGAGGGCGCAGGGAAGCAGCCTGATGGATGACCGTCTGAACAGGCCGGGGTGAGGGCGTTCTTGCGCATCCAGCCTGTCGGCAAAGCTAAGCAATATCATCACCACCAGCCAGTGCGCAGGCGACTGATAGAGCGGATATTCCAGCTGCGTGTGGATAAGAATGGGCAGCAGGCAGCCGAGCAGCGCCAGCTTATGCCGGGTGGGATGACGTAAAAAGAGCATGACGCCCGCTGCGAGCAGCAGCAGTATGCCGCCCAGCGCAACTATCCCGCCTTCAACCCACCAGAACAGCAGTTCGTTATGGGGATGCGTCAGCTCGTTCATTTCAAGATATAAAGGCTGCGCGCGATCGGCAATGAAATGGGCAAAAGACCATGGGAAGCCGCCGTAGCCCCAGCCCAAAAGGGGATGCAGGGCGATCATTTGCCAGGTTTGCTGCAAAATAAACACCCTATTAAGGGTGCTGCCTGAATGATCCTGCAGCGCGCTGGTGATGGTGCCGGTCATGAGGCCTAAGCCAACCGCGATGCCTAGCGCTGGCGCGCAGCGTACCGTCCATCTTCCCGGATGGGGATCCGCCTCTTCGGTGCGGTAAAAAATGCCGGAAAACATCCCCCAGATGACCAGCCCCGCCAGCCAGCCCGTTCGCGACTCAAGCAGCGTCAACGTCATGAACATGACGACGATCGCGGCGAAGACGGCTGCCCGCCGCCATTTTTCCCGCACCTCCTGCATTAAGGTGAAGCGGCTGTCTGCGGCAAGCCAGAGCAGCACCGCCGCTCCCGTGGCAATAAACGACGCGGTGACGTTGCGCTGCTGAAAAACACCAATCCCGGTATGCGGGCTCAGCATCGCCGCGGTGCGTCCCGCTTCTGGCAGCAGGAACGGCGCCCACAGCCCGGCCAGCGAATAGGCCGTTTGCAGCGTGGCCGCCGCGGCAATGAGCCACAGGATGTACTGGCGCTGTCTGGCGCTGAAATGGCAGTTCAGCAGCAAAACATAGAGCGTCATGCCCGCCCACAGCCCCGCCAGGCGCGGAAGGGCGTCACGCTGCCAGTCCGGTAAAGGGCTCCAGAACAGCGGGATCGTCAGCAGGATCGCCGCGGCAAGCATGAGGCGGGCGTTAAAGGAGAGGGCGATCGTCTGGCGAGCCATGGACCACGCGCATCCCGCGATCGTGGCGGTAATGCCGCACCAGACCAGCAGCGCCTCTGGCAGATCGGCACCGCTACCGCCGGTATTGCTGATGGCGACATGCGTGAGGCCCAGCAGGATGAGCGTCAGCATCCCCACCGTCCAGCGCGAGGCCTTTGTGGTTGATAGCCTGTGGGTCATCGCGGCGAGCCTTTCCGGGGCTGTACGCCCGGTTCGACGCGGTGAGCCGGTTGCGCCACACCCAGGTCGTTAAGCGCCTGCCAACGGATCTCACAGCGTGATGCGTCACACCACGGCCGCGATTCAGTGGCAAACGGGGCGAGCATGGTCGCGTCCTCAATCGGCTGGCCGTTAACCGTCACGTTGATCAGCGTAACGTAAAAAGGGGTTGGATTTTTTATCTGCACCGCGGCGTCGCTGCGGGTCCACTGCAGCCGCGAGGGGGCTTTTTTGGCCGCGGCGTCCGATAAGCCCGCCGGGCGATAAAATAGCTTCATGCGGTGACGCACCGCAAACTGAACGGTATTCTCGTTCCCGGTTTTCGAGGCGGCGGGAATGCCCGCTATCATCAGCCAGAACAGGCTCTCCCTGTCCTGGGGTAAGCGTTCACTGGTATTCACAATCCTCACGGAATTTTCGCGTCCCGCATTCAGCGCAAACAGCGGTGGCGTGGGGATAAACGCGTCCCCGCTCTCCACCGGCTGGCCCTCGGAGGGCAAAATTTTGGTCTGAACGAGATAGGGCAAAGAGGTAGTGTTGCGCACGTGAAACGACAGCGTGTCTTCACTGCCGTGAAAAACAAACCGCGTGCCGCCAATGACAATGCCCGCCTGAGCCCACGCGCTATAAAGCACCAATAAACAGAAGGTAACGGTACGCATGATCGATGGGTTACTCATACGTCATGCTGAAGGTTACCGTTGCGTTTGCCGTCCCTGCCGTCACGTCACTTTTCGTGGCCATGTACTGTGCATAGTAGGTCAGAGAGCCATAGCTGGATGGAAGCGAATATGTGCCTGTACTGGTATTAATCGGCAGCAGCCTGGAATCACTGTCCTTAATCGCAATGGCGACGCCAGAGGCTGCGCCAGGATCGCTGTCAATCGCCACCAGATCGGGATTGGTGCTATCGCTGGTGCCGTTAAAGCGCAGAGCCAGGGTTTTCGTAACGCTGGAGCAATGTTCGAAGCTGATCTTAAACGTTATCGGCAGCGAGGTCTCTCCCGGCTGGCTCAGCTGGCTTGAGGCAATATTCCCCAGCGATATCGTCTGGTTGACCGTATCGGGACTGATGGTACAGCCGGGTTCTTCAATGCTGCCGTCGATGTTAATGGTGCCGTCGTGGGCCGCTGCCGACAGCGTCCAGCTGAGCAAAAGCAGGCTAAGGGTAACTTTGATCATTATTGATAGCTCATGTCGAAGTAAACAACGGCGGTCGCGCTGCCGCCAGTCACCGGCATTTTTGTTGCCTTGTAGTGCAGCAGGAAAGAGAGCGTGTTATCGCCGTCCTTCAGGGAATACTGCGACGAAGGGCTGTTAAGCGGGATGGCGGTGTTATCGCTGTTCAACACTTCGACGCCCACGCCCGTGGCCAACGTCCCGCTGCTGCCGGTGTCGGATAAGGCGAGTAGTTGCGGATTGTCGGCATCCGCGTTCCCGCTAAACGTGACCTTCGCACCCACGGTGTTTGTGCAGCCGGTGAGCTTTATGCTCACCGGGGTATTGGGGCTGGTTGCGCCCACGCTGCTAAAGACCGACGAGGAAATTTTACCCATCTGAATGGTTTGGTTCTGGCTGCCCGCGTCCACGTCACAGGAAGAGGGCAGTACCGTACCGTTAATGGTCATATTCCAGGAGCCAACCTGCGTTTCCGCTCGCGATGCGTTGCTCAGCAGGCAGAATGGCAGTAGTAGTAAAACGACGCGTTTCATGTCTCTTTCCTGCTTTAAGGGATGTTCACGGTGATGGTTTCAATCGCAGAGTAATCGCCGGCGTCAGGATTCTTTCCGGTTAGCGCAACGGGTACGTAGGTGAAATCAACATGTGAGGCAGCCTGGTACAGCGTGGCGCTATATTTGCCGTTGTTGGCCGAAACCGTTTCGCCGCGAGGGTTCAAAATGCGCACGCCGACGTCCGGATTCGACGTCACGATATCGTCGCCAGACGTCTTACTGGTGGAAAAGTGCAGATCGAGGGTCGCCTCTTCGCTTCCACCAAGGCAGCTAATGGCCATGGTCTGCTTCGTCCCGTTGCCGACTTTGCCACCCGCGCCTGCTTTTCCAAAATCAGACGCATAGGTGTCGGGCAACACCACCACCGAGTTGGAGGCGAGCTTGCACGAGGCCGGAATGGTGATCGTGCCTGATACGTCGACATTGGTGACTGCCTCGCCGCTGTTGATGACCTTACCGGACATGTTTTCATCCAATAAAAAGATATACCCCACCCGCACGGCATTGAGCGTTATATTCCTTGCCACGCTGGAATCCGTGATATAGAAATGTGCGCCAACGTATTTCCAGGGCAATAACGAACTGGGCATCGGACCCTGGCTGTCCATAGCCGCGGAGGAGGTGAAGCCCCAACACCCGCCGTAAAGTCCGGTTGTGTTCGAACCATTTGCCGCATAAGCAGTTGCCGTGATGCCGGGCGCAATCTGCGTTGCGGTTCCGCCAGCGGTACGTGTTATGTCCGTACCACAAAAAATGAGTCCCTTGGGCGGCGCCGGGCAGTGATACATTTGGTCAGAAGTGCCAGGCCAGAACGTCTCACTCATTGGATACTCTTTGCTGGACGCACCGTTGCTGTTTGAGGAGAAGGTGTAATTTTGATCCACCATACCGATTGGATCGGCGCCATCCAGCTTGCAGGCGTTCGCCATTGCGGCCGTTGACTTACCCCACAAAAAGCCTGTGCAAAGTAAAATCAAACTGAATTTTAACCATGTCTTCATTACTGACACCTTTCACCTATTTTGTTTATCGGCTGCTTTGTTGCGCTTTCCGGTAATTGATAATTCACTTTGCAGTGCTGATTCGGGCCATCGCCCCACTGCACGTTCAGTCGCCCAGCCAGCGGCAGGCCGGCAAGATACGTTTGTCCATCCTCGCCGACGATCGTGCTGTTGCCCGCGTCCTGGCTCACCACGGCGCCGAAAGGCACCGGCTTCCCGTTATGCAGTAACGTCATGAGCGCGCGAATGCCGACGTGAGCGTTAAATTCCGCCCGCACCATCGCCCCCTGCGTGGGCACTACGTTGGTGACGGTATCGTCGATATCGACGTTTTGCCCCAGGGTATTGGTGTCCAGCGCCACGCGGTTCTGGCGATAGGTGGTGGCATAAGGGATGACCGCATAGCCGCGCCAGTCGGTTTTAATCCCGGTGGCGTTCTCAAGCGCGACGCCTGCTGCGCCCGGCGCCTTAACCAGAATGTTCGTGTCGCCCAGCGGCTGGCTCAGCGTGATGCCGTTGCGATGTACCACAACGCCGCCGCTCATGCCGTAGTTGACCTGATGGTAATCATCGCTGTAGTTGTAGCCGGCCTTCAGATTGCCGTAGGTGCCCTGGTAGTTAACGCTGGCATTGCCGTTATCGCCCTCGCCGTGGTTGCCGTACCCTTCCTGCACGTTGTAGCTCAGGTTGTTATCGGCCAGCAGCGTGCCGTTAACACCGGTGCTTTGGGTCATTTTGCCGTGCTGATCGGTATTCATGCTGTAGGTGGCGTTAGCCGTATTTGTGGTATTGGACGGGGCTTCGCTACCGTGGCCGGACAGCCATTTGCCGATTGGCAATGAAATATTAAAGGCGTAAAGCTGATCGGCTTCATCCTCATCCGGCGATCGGCTGTAGTTCCAGCTCACGCTGTAGGAAATATCGTGCCAGCTGCCGTTATAGCCCAGCTGGAGCAGGCGATCTTTTTCATCCGTATGCCAATAGCTTTGCTCCTGACCCGTGACGAAGATCGACCCTAACTCGCCAACCTGCTGGGACACGTTAAGCTCAATTTTGCCCTTTTTGCTGTAGTACAGGTTGTAGAAGTCGTTCCAGTCCGGAGCGTCTTGTTTTCCATCATGATCGTCGTCCTTCCAGTCATCGCTGCCGGTATAGCCGCTCATGTGTTTGTACGTTGTCTCATCGAGGGTATAAAACCCTTCGGTGGAGTAGCGATAGCCCAGCAGCTGGAAGTTGGTCCCAATCTCGTTAAGCGCTTTTGCGTAGAGGAAGCGCATTGACTGGCCGTCGTGCTGGCTGCCGTCAACGAGCGTACTGTTCGCCTGGGTGATATCCATCGACACGGCGCCGATGTCGCCCATGTTCAGCCCGAGGCCGAGCGCAAAAGCGTGGTAGTCGTTCGAGGCCTCGGTACCGCCATAGGCCGTAATCCCATGCGCCATACCCAGCAGCGCGGTACCCTGTACGAAGCTGTCATCGTTCTGTTCGTCGGTATTGCTGCGGTATTTACCCGCCGTGAAGTCGTACTTCAGCCTTCCTTCGCGCTGCAGCAATGGCACGGCTGAATAGGGGACCGTAAAGCTATTTTCACTTCCGTCGCTCTCCTTCACCGTGACGATGAGGTCGCCGCTCGATGAGGTCGGGAAGAGGTCGTTGATGGCAAATGCGCCCGGCGAAACGTAGGTCTGGTAGATGACATAGCCGTTCTGCTTGATGGTAACTTTGGCATTGCTTTTCGCAATTCCGCGCACCGTTGGCGCAAACCCTTTCAGGCTGTCTGGCAGCATGTTGTCATCAGAGGCGATTTGAACCCCGCGGAAGCTCAGGCTGTCGAAAACGTCCGATGACGTATAGCTTTCGCCTACCGTCAGCTCGGCCTTGAGCGGCGCAATGGTGCGTTCAACGTAGGTGCTGATGTGCTCCCAGTTGTTTTCCGTCTCTTCATCGCTGCTGGTGTAGTTCCACGTCGAGTAGTCGCGCAGCCGCCACGCGCCGAGGTTAAGACCGCTCTGCAGGTTAAGAAAATAGTTATCTTCACTGCCGTTCCCGCCGCTGTTGCTGCCCGAGAAGTCATAGTTAACCAGCAGGGCATTAATGCCCTGATCCCAATTCTCAGGCGGTATATATCCGCGCGCGCTCTGTTTCATTGCGGCCTGAGGCACGCTGACGTTCAGCCGCAGCTGTTCGAAGTCGAACTCTGTCTTGCTGTCGGGTATGGATTCAAAGGGCACACACTGTTCCGGCGCCAGTTTTGCAATCTGCGAAAACGCCTCAGTATTGACCCCCATTGCCTGCAGGTGGGCCCGGGTAAAGCAGGGTACAAGACCAGAATCGACTTTTGCGCCTTTAGGCGCGGCATTAAACTTAACGTCTTCGGTCGCGACAAATTGATCGTTAAGGTAAATATCCACGTGATAATTACCTGGCGCCTGATGATCGCTCTTTTCGAAATGCGATAAATCAGCCACGGCGTTCGGATCGTCAGATAAAAAAGCCGGATTAAAGTAGTTATCTGCATGGGCAATCAGCGGCAGGAGTGTCAATGACGCAGGCAGGATAAACCGCTGCATTTTACGTCGTGATAATAACACCTGCATGATGGCACAAGAGACAGTGCGCATTCTAATAGTCATATCCTTGCTGACCCGCCTTAATTTATTAATTCAAATGTGCCTTTTGAGTAGGCGTATTCGCGCCGTAATCATTTACGGTCTGGAAATTAATATCGCCCTGTGCATTTGCCGGGAGTTTTACATCCGCTTTGGACATCGGTGCCACCATGGTGGTTGGCAGATTGGCAAGGCCCGCGTGGAATTGAACCAGCGTCAGGTAATAAGGCGTTGGGTTATCGATGGTTAGCGTGTTACCACTCTTGTGGAATTGCAGATGCGAAGGTGCTTCATTAGAGGACATCGACAGGTTTTTTGGGCGCATGAAAAGCTTAATGCGGCTCAATATCGCAATCTGCAGCGTGTTTTTATTGTTGGTATCTTTGCTGACTGACGGAATGGCCTTAACGTTCACCCAGTAAAGCGATTCGCGATCGGCTGGCAGAGTGTTAGGCCCGACGTACATAATACGCAGCGTATTCTCTTTATTGGCTTTGATAACGAACAGCGGTGGCGTTAATACAAAATCACTGCTTTTGGCCTGCTGCGCATTCTCCATCCACGCCTGAATTAAAAAAACGGCGTTAGGATCGGTATTATTGATTGCGAGTGAAGCCTGCGTATTTCCCTCAGAGTAAATAACGCGGGTTGAACCCAACGATACGCCGCCGGGTTCAGCAGCATTTGCAGCGAATGTAATAAATCCTGCGCTAACCATGAGTAAAACGGTCAGCGAGGAGCGTAGAGAAGAAATGACGGACATGATAAGCCTTGCTAATTATTGCCACTGAGGGCGTTGAATTTATAAATAGGTCAACGTGAACCAGGTTTCTGTATTTGCATCACCGGCAATCACCTCGTTGGAGGTCGCTCTGTAGCGCGCGGTAAAATGCAGCGATGTTGTGCCATCGTGAATTGGCGTAAAGGTGAGAGGACGTTCATTGGGAATAATTTGATTTCCCTGGCTGTCAAAAAGACCAAGCCCTACGCCCTGAGCACTTTGTGCGCCATCAATAACGGCCAAAACGCCGGGGTCTTTTTTATCCGTTTGGCCCCGGAACGTTACGCCAACGTCCTGGCTGACGGTGGAATCACAGTCTTTGAGTTCCAACGTAAACGCTTGTGGATCGGTCCAGCTGCCCAGACCGTGAAATTCATCGGTGCGAATTTCACCCATCTGAACGGTAAGATCCTCACTTCCTACATCGACCACGCAGGCGGCATTCACTACCGCACCGCGAAATTCAACATCTCCCCCTTTGACGGTGACGTGCGTCTCCGCAAACGTCAGTGAGGGAACGATCCCAAGACTGAGCAAGCCGATGCTTAAGATATTTTTAATCATTCCTTCCCCCTAGAAAATTAAGCTGCCCTCCCTGGCAGAGATTTCATCCTGACGGGAATTACTGGTAAGTAATGTTGAACGTCGCGGTGGTGTCCACGTTGCCCGCGGTCGCGGTGTCTGCAGTCTGGATATAGTCAGCAGAGAAGTTCAGGTTGTTGTTGCCATCAATCAGGGTAACGGCCTGAGATGCGGTGCCCAGATCCAGCGCGGAACCGTCTTTGTCATAAATCTGAATACCTACGCCAGACGCGGAGCCTGCGCCAGCGGTGTTATCCAGCACGCCTGGTTCATCAGCGGCTGCAGTACCGTCAAACGTAATTGAAGCTTGCTTAGAAACAGTAGAATCACAATCAGCCAGCGTAATCGCGAAAGGCGTTTTCTGATTAGCTACTGCATCTTTGCCGGTCAGCTGTGCAAGGCGTACCTGACCGAGGTTAACAACCTGGTTTACGGTATCGGAAGACACTGCACATGCTGCGTCAACAACAGAACCTTTGAACTCAACGGTGCCGCCCTGTACGGTGGAAGACGTTGCGCCGCTCGTTGCTGCGAATGCAGAAGAGATGCCGGCTGCCATGATAACCGCTGCTGCTAAACTTTTAACCATAACTGTTTTTTTCATAATTTAACTCTAATTGCTTTTAGTTTATTTGGATTATTCCGTTATTAGTCTTTTATCCATTAAATACATTTGGATGCGAGGATATCCTTATCAGCTCGAGACATATTGTATTGTCGTTTTTTTTGATTAAAAGCAAAAATGCGGTCCTACAAAGGACATCTGTAATTAATGAAAATTGCGGCTTTAAATTACGCGCATAGCAAATCGGTCCTCAATAGGACCGAATAAGTGGTTGAGCCAAAGATGGTGTTGGATATCTGGCGTGAAGTAGTCAGGAATTAGCGTTAATAAGCTTCGGGAAGTTTTTGAATAGCAGTTAGCTTTCCATTGTCGATGCTGATGAAGTCGCCCTTGCGTAATTCAGATAATAATTTTAGCGTTCGGCTTCGCGACATCAACGTTCGGCGTTGAATAAAGTTCTGCACGTTGATATTCCGCCGGTACTCTTCTGGATAAGACCACAGCTCAATTAAAAGTGAGCGTACCTTGCGATAAGAGTCTACGCCGACTAATTCATTTTCCCGTGCGCTCATGACCATCAATCGATGCGCCAGAATGCGGGCAACGTCATGCCAAAGATTATTTTCATCGGCCACTTTGACGAAATCATCCACCTGAACATAATAACCCGTGCAATCCGTTTCTGCGCATAGCATATGCTGTGGTCTTGCGGGAACATCATAGTAGAGACTATATCCGTCAATAAACCCTATCAGGCTTTGTGCAAAGAAAGAATACATATGCAAGCCGTTTTCTTCATGACATACAGAGCAGATGCCCTCATCAAGAAGGATAATACCGCTATTGTCTCTTTTAGGACTTAAGTTAAATTCTTTATCTGCCTCTAAAAAGAAAGGCGAACTAACTGGTTTGAGATAAGCAAAAAGTGTCTCAATGGCCTTCTGCGGTTTTGTATCCTGAGAAAAACGATACGCGTGCAATCCGTTGCCAGTGATGTCGAGTGTGGAATTCATAAATGTTCCTGCAAGCAATAATCAATGACTGGCATTTTGGTCCGGGGTCCAAAAAGAGCCGCAATTATGCATCGGTAAGAATTACATTCAACTCATAGTATATAACTTAAAGTTTTCTCGCAATTGCTGGAGTAACGATTTGAATACAGCGGTGTAAGAATGGTGATACACAGGTTTAGCGCTTTTCCTAGGAATTTACTTATATTATATGAAGTTAGGTCATATTTTTCAGGTTCTTATTACTCGCTGTTACTTTAAGCAATAAATGCTTTTTGGGCGTGTGTGAGGGCGTATATCTATTTGTATAAAAATCTTACCAGGCAGCTATTCTGGCTATTTAATCGTTCATTTGGCTTCTACTGTTTCATATATCGTTTTATGCTTTTTAGCTGATGCCGTAATACTCTCGGCACTGAAGAAAATCCCCCTTCCGAAGAAGGGGGAGGGACGTCACGCCTCTTCTACGCTTACCCGCAGCGCCGCCAGCGCCTTACGCGCCGCCTTCAGCACCAGCTCACACTGCTCGATCGTTAGCGTCAGCGGCGGTTCGATGCGGATCGTCTTCGCGTTGTTGAGCGTGCCGGCGACCAGCACCCGCTGGCGGAACATCTCGCTTGCGAAGCTGTAACCGATCTCGTTATCCACGAACTCAATCGCCATCAGCATCCCTTTGCCGCGCGCCTCGTGCACCAGATCCGGATATTCCCGGCCCAGCTGGCGGAAGCCGTCGAGCAGCATGTCGCCTTTCTGCTCCGCCTGCGCGGGCAGGTTTTGATCCAGCAGCACGTTGATGGTCGCCAG
>AGFT01069265.1_pt1 | contig 24471 bp, 19 predicted proteins | sample 305848 | NCBI WGS metagenome assembly AGFT01 (sample SAMN02954282, study PRJNA62043) | ant fungus garden metagenome | biome: terrestrial; feature: Atta colombica fungus garden; material: fungus garden; isolation source: Atta colombica fungus garden bottom | host: Atta colombica | place: Panama...
GGCGTCGCCTGCGCGAGGAAAGCTTCATCGCCTTCATAAGGGGTGTAGTTATGCTGAATAAAATCGCGCACGTTGACGGCGTTTTTCCATTCTTCACCGCGAAACCCGGCCCATGCGTCGCTGTAGGGCGCGACGCCCGTATCGATCGTTACTTTCATGAGATTCTCGCTTTATCAGGCGTAAGCCGCATCCGACGCAACCTTGCCAAGGCGGAGGGCGTCGAGCGCGATCATTTTTTCTTCGTTGGTCGGGATTGCCGCGCAGGCGACCCGGGAGGAGGCGCTGGAAATCACGCGCTCGCCCGCGCTGCCCGGCAGGGCGTTTTGGGCCTCGTCCAGGGTGATGCCAAAGACCTGAAGGTGCTCGGCCACCAGCGCGCGGATAAGCGCTGAGTTTTCGCCAATGCCGCCAGTGAACACCACCGCGTCGAGGCGGTGCAGCGACGCCGCGTGCCCGGCAATATGCCGCGCGATGCGGTGGACAAAGGTCTGGATCGCCAGCTGGGCGCGCGCGTTCCCCGCGTGCCACGCCTTCTCCAGCGCGCGCAGATCCGAAGAGATGCCGGAGATCCCCAGCAGCCCGGACTCCTTGTTAACCACCCGCTCCAGATCCTCAAACGACTGCCCCGTCTGCTGGGCGATCCACGCCATCGCGCCAAAATCGACGTCGCCACAGCGCGTGCCCATCATCAGCCCTTCCAGCGGCGTCATGCCCATCGAGGTATCGACGCTTTCACCGTTGCGCACCGCGCAGATGGACGCGCCGTTGCCCAGGTGGGCAATCACCAGCCCGCTGTCGTCAGGCGACAGCCCGAGCAGCGCGTGCGCCCTGCCCGCCACGTAGCGGTGAGAGGTGCCGTGGAAGCCGTAGCGGCGCACGCCCAGCTCCTCGAAGTAGCGGTACGGCAGGCCGTACAAATACGCCTGCGGCGGCAGCGTCTGGTGGAAGCTGGTGTCAAAAACCGCCACCTGCTGCACGTTCGGGAACAGGCGCTCCGCCGCTTCCACGCCGCTCAGGTTGGCGTAGTTGTGCAAAGGCGCCAGCGGCGACACCTGGCGGATCTGCTCAATAACCTCATCGGTGATCGGGGTCGACTCGCTGAACAGCGCGCCGCCGTGGGCGATGCGGTGGCCGATAAAGGCCACGCTGCCCATCAGGTCGCGCTTCTCAAGCTCAAGGGCGATGGCGGCCAACGCCCCTTCGTAGTCCTGACGAGCCAGCCTGGCCGGCTCGCCCCCGTTCACGGAAATAAAGGCCTCTGCAGTGTTGATACCCTCTGCGAGCCCCGTCACCAGGGCCTCGCAGCTTGTGGCGTCCAGCACCGAAAACTTCACGGAGGACGATCCGCAGTTAATAACCAGTACTACCGGAAACTCAATCATGGTGTTGCTCCGCTCATCCTGAGCCTTGGTTTAGAACAGTTTGTAAACGATATTCAGAATGGTCAGCAGGCCGACAACGGTGACGAAGATGTTCTCCGTTCTGCCTTTGTATTTCGCCAGCGCGGGCGTTTTGCGGATGGCGTACATCGGCAGCAGGCACAGCAGCGAGGCGATAATCGGCGCGCCCATCGCTTCAATAAGGTCAAGAATGTTCGGGTTGGCGTAGGCCACCACCCAGGTGGAGCCCATGATGAAAATCATGCTGATGGTGTTCAGCTTGCCCACCGACACTTTCTTCTTGTCGCCCTTGTAGCCGAACTTCAGCACCAGGCCGTTCAGCCCTTCCAGCGTGCCCAGGTAGTGGCCGAAGAAGGATTTGAAGATTGCCACCAGCGCGATGATGGACGCGCCGTATTCCAGCACCGTGGCGAACGTCGACTTACTGCCCGACATTGACGCAAAGTGGTTAGCCAGGTAGGAGAGCACCGGAATGTTCTGCGCCTTGGCCTCCGCCATGTTCTGCGGGGAGAGCGTGAACAGGCAGCTAAAGGCGAAGAACATCACCACGGCCACCATCAGCATGCTGGCGCGGCTGATGATTTTGGAACATTTTTGCTCGGTAAATTCTTTTCCGAACTCTGGCTCATACTCTTCACGCTTCGAGACCACGAATGAGGAGACAATCGGCGAGAAGTTAAAGGAGAAGACCATGATGGAAATTCCCAGCCAGACCGTAACCAGAATGCCGTCGTGGCCGGTGAAGGCGATATCGCTCAGGTTCACCTGGTCAATGACCGCGGAGTTCCAGTACGGGATCAGCGACAGGGAGATCAGCACCAGGCTGGCGATAAACGGAAACACCAGGAAGCTCATCACCTTCACCATCAGGTCTTTACCGAACCAGATAACGAAGGCCATCAGCAGCAGCAGGAACAGCGCCACAAAGCCGCGGTTCAGCGCCGGAAGCTGGAGCTGGTTTTCCCAGAAGGTCATAAAGGTGTTGGTAATGGTGACGCCGTAAATCCACAGCAGCGGGCAAATCGCAAAGAAGTAGAGGAAGGTGATCACCACCCCGCCGGTCTTGCCGAAATGTTCCTCCACCGTTTCCGTAATGTTTCCGGAAACGTTGCTGCCGGACAGGCACAGGCGTGCCAGCGCGCGGTGGCAGTAGAAGGCAATCGGGTAGGCGAGTAACAGCATCAGCAGGATGGGGATTAGGCCGCCAAACCCTGCGCGGATCGGGAAGAACAGCACGCCTGCGCCAATGGCGGTGCCAAACAGGCCGAGCGTCCAGGTGGTATCAGACTTACGCCAGGTGGACGTTTTTGTCTGGCCAACGGTAATGCTTTCAGTGTTGCTCATAGGTCATCCTTACGCGTCAACGAAGCCGGTAATTTGGGAAACACGGGAAAGATCGATATTGCCGCCGGAAATAATGCTGACGGTTTTTCGCCCCTGAATGTAGTGGTCAAGCTTGCCGCTTAATAGCGCCGCACAGGCCAGCGCGCCTGCGCCCTCGGTGATCACTTTATTTCGCTGAATTAAGGCAATCATGCTGTCGCGAATTTCGTCTTCGCTGACCAGCACAATGTCATCAACCAGTTCACGAACGATCTGGAAGGTTAAATTACCCGGACGAGAAACATCGCATCCGTCCGCGAGCGTGCCGGTGACGCGATGGTTCATTATTTCGCCGGTGTAATACGATGCCGCCATGCCGTGCACATTTTCTGACTGCACGCCGATGATATTAATCGTCGGGTTAATGGATTTAATTGCCGTGGCGATCCCGGCGATTAATCCACCGCCGCCGATGGGCACAATCACGTTATCGACGTCGTAGAGATCTTCGAGAATTTCCAGGCCGATAGTGCCCTGCCCGGCAATGACCTTCGCGTCGTCGTAAGGCGGGATAAAAATAACGGCCTTCCATCTCGACGATTTCGCTCACTTTGGCAATCGTGTCGTTGAAGTTCTCACCGTGCAGCACCACTTCCGCCGAGTAGTCGCGCGTGGCGGCGACTTTAGACTTCGGCGCGCCCATCGGCATCACCACTTTTCCATCAATGCCGAGCATCGCGCAGGAGAGCGAAACGCCCTGGGCGTGGTTCCCCGCTGAACAGGCCACAACGCCCTTGCGTTTTTCCGCATCGGTCAGCGAGCTTAATTTATTAAACGCGCCGCGGATTTTAAACGAGCCGGTACGCTGCATATTCTCAAACTTGAGGAATATTTCCCCCTTGCAGCGTTCGCTGAGATAATTCGAGCGCGGCATACCGGTTTTATATATCTTACCTGCCAGGCGTTTTCTGGCGTCCTGAATATCGTCGATGGTCACCGGGAGGTCGTAGGTAATGTGCATAATATCCTCGTTATAATAATTGATTGTTTTAGGGCAAAGTCTGGTTTTCAGAGCGTCAACAATTGCGCTCTGGGTGTTTTAAAAACGTTCTGGTTGATTAGCGTATTAATTCAACATCGTCGTCGCACGTCGTTCAGGGATGAATATTGCTTGGCCAGCTCGACTAATACCGAAGCCGATTTTTTAATGCGGTAATTTTTTGACCACACAGCGGCGTAGCGCGCCACGGGCAGCTCATCCTCAACCGGCAGCACGATAAACTGATCGGAACCGAATGGCGCAATCATGTCGCGGGGAATGACCGTCAGGTAGTCGGCATTGAGGACGAGGTTATAGATGGTGACGACGGAATCGGTCTGGACGATGTTTTCAATGCTGATGTGGTTGTCTTGCAGGGTGGTCAGAAGTTCTTTGTAGTAGCCCATATCGGTTTGCGGCATCACCCATTGTTCATGCGTGAGCGATGCCAGGGTTGTCGATCCGGTGCACGTTCGTGATTTGCTGGCCACCAGCACAAATTCGGATTCAAACAGCGGCTCAACGTGAAGGTCCTGCAGCAGCATCTCGTCGCTGAGCGTGCCAATGGCAAAATCCAGCCGGCCGTCGCGAATGGCGGGCAGGAACGAAGAGAGCTGCGCTTCATACATTGAGACGCGCGCCTTCGGGAACACTTCCTTGAACTTTTTGATCATCTCCGACAGGAAGGTGAAGCCAATCAGCGACGGATAGCCAAAGGAGACGTCCATTACGGTGCTAAAGCTGAGGCTGTTAATTTCGCTCACCATGTTTTTCATTTCGCGAGTGATCGACTCGGAGTACGACAGCAGCACCTGGCCCGCGGCGGTCAGCTTCACGCCGGTGTTTTTGCGGACCATCACCTCTACGCCAAAGTAGGATTCAATGTCGTTGATGATTTTGCTGACGGCGGGCTGCGTCAGGCCAAGTTGTCTTGCAGCAGAACCTATGGAGCCACTTTTAATGACTTCCTGAAATACCACGAGGTGCTGTGTTTTCGGTAGAATAATAGTGTTCATAATATTCTGCGCTTATTTCCCTATGACGCCGTGGATTCTACTCAATATTATCCAGAAGGGTATGTGCTGTTACTCACAGTTCGTCTTTTCGCATTAATAGCACACCCCATAAAAATCAACAAAAATCCTTTTTAAACAATGAATTAACCACATTCACAAATGACTTTTCGCTGATATATGTCAATAAAACCCGCAGTAATAAATTTATTTTATGGCGATAACCGCAGATATTTTCCGCTTCAGAGAAATATCAATAAAGACTAACTTTCAAGCAATTAAAGGTGAATAAATAGCCAGTTACTGTTTAAACCATTTTTGTAATTTATCAAATAAGGGAATAATATTAAGCGCAGTGCAGCATAAAGAGTGGAGCAGGTCACATATTCACCAAGCGAATGTTTTGATATTCAATATTTATTTATCAAATGAGAAAACATCCACCCCCATTAAGTTAACATCACCAACAAATTCACAACACTGAAAAAAAGTCCGTTTTCAGCGCGAAATTTTGTGATTACGATCGTAACCAGGCAGGGTAAAGGCGTTAGCGTGAAGAAAATAGTGAAATGTGCTTAGCGTCGCAAAAATGAGAATTGATGTCGTTTGTGGGGTTGCCGGGTGTCGCTTCGCTTACCCGGCCTACAATGGCTGAAGCAAAAAGCAGAAAGCAAAAAACCCCGCCGGAGCGGGGTTTTGAAAAAAGTTGAAGCTGACCGATAAGCCGCGTTCTTTCCTAGAAAGCGGAGTGGACAGTCATTCATCTCGCTCGCGCAATAAGCAAAAACCCCGCCGAAGCGGGGTTTTGAAATAAGTTGAAGCTGACCGATAAGCCGGGTTCTGTCGTGGACAGTCATTCATCTAGGCCAGCAATCGCTCACTGGCTCAAGCAGCCTACCCGGGTTCAGTACGGGCCGTACCATGTGAACCCCTATTTGGCCTTGCTCCGGGTGGAGTTTACCGTGCCACGGACTGTTGCCAGCCGCGCGGTGCGCTCTTACCGCACCCTTTCACCCTTACCTGATCCCGCTTGCGCGGGCCATCGGCGGTTTGCTCTCTGTTGCACTGGTCGTGGGTTTCCCCCCCAGGCGTTACCTGGCACCCTGCCCTATGGAGCCCGGACTTTCCTCCCCTCCGCCCGTCTCCCCCGAAGGGGACGACGACGAAGCGGCGACTGTCTGGTCAGCTTCGGCGCGCAGTATAGAGGGTTTGCGCCCCGCTGTCACCCTTAGGTATGCATCCTTACGCGCGGGAGACTTCCACCTTCGCCAGCTTCTCGTAGTAGCACGCCAGCGCGCTGTGGTCCGCAGTGCCCATGCCGTCCGCGCGCAGCGCCTGCATCATCTCCATCACCGCAGCCGTCAGCGGCAGCTGCGCGCCCACGCCGTGGGAAGTGTCCAGCGCGTTCGCCAGGTCTTTAATGTGCAGGTCGATGCGGAATCCCGGCTTGAAGTTGCGATCCATTACCATCGGCGCTTTGGCATCCAGCACGGTGCTGCCCGCCAGGCCGCCGCGGATCGCCTGATACACCAGCTCAGGGTTGACCCCGGCCTTGGTCGCCAGCGTCAGGGCTTCCGACATCGCCGCGATGTTCAGCGCCACGATCACCTGGTTTGCCAGCTTAGTCACGTTGCCCGCGCCGATCTCACCGGTATGCACCACCGAACCGGCCATCGCCTTCATCAGATCGTAGTATTTATCGAAAATAGCCTTATCACCGCCCACCATCACCGACAGCGTGCCGTCGATGGCTTTTGGCTCGCCGCCGCTGACCGGCGCGTCCAGCATATCCACGCCTTTCGCCTTCAGCGCCTCGCTGATTTCGCGGCTCGCGAGCGGCGCGATGGAGCTCATGTCGATCACTACCAGGCCCGGCTTCGCGCCCTCGATAATGCCGTTCTCTCCCAGGGCGACCTCTTTCACGTGCGGGGAGTTTGGCAGCATGGTGATAATCACGTCGCACTGTTCGGCAATGGCCTTCGCGGTGGATGCCGCTTCCGCACCGGCGGCAATCACCTCAGCCACCGATTCAGGGTTACGATCGGAAACCACCAGCGAGTAACCGGCTTTGATGAGGTTTTTGCTCATTGGTTTGCCCATAATGCCCAGGCCAATAAAACCCACTTTCAGCGTCATAATCTGTTTTCCTCAAGGATGGTTATTTTTTAAAAGCGTCCGCAAGCTTCTGCGTGGCGGAGCGGAAGATGCCCAGGTCGCTGCCGACGGCAACGAAAGTCGCGCCCCACTCCAGGTAGCGCCGCGCGTCCGCCTCAACCGGAGCCAGAATGCCGGACGGCTTACCGTGCGCCCTGGCGCGCGCAAAAATGTGCTGGATCGCGCGCTGCACCTCGGGATGACCGGCGTTGCCCAGATGGCCCAGCGCCGCGGCCAGGTCGCTCGGCCCGACGAAGATGCCGTCGACGCCGTCGGTGGAGGCGATGGCGTCAACGTTATCCACGCCCTGCTGGCTCTCAATCTGCACCAGGATGGTGATGTTCTTGTTCGACTGCGTAAAGTAGTCCGGCACGGTGCCAAACATATTCGCGCGGTGGGAGACGGAAACGCCGCGAATGCCCTCCGGCGGGTAGCGGGTAGAGGCCACGGCCCGTACCGCCTCTTCCTCGGTTTCCACAAACGGGATCAGGAAGTTATAGAAACCGATATCCAGAAGACGCTTGATGATGACCGGTTCGTTGGTCGGCACGCGCACCACCGGCGCGCTGCTGCTGCCCTTCAGCGCCATAAGCTGCGGAATAAAGGTGGTGATGTCATTCGGCGCGTGTTCACCGTCCAGCACCAGCCAGTCGAATCCGGCCAGGCCAAGCACTTCGGTGCTGATGGGGTTTGCCAGCGCGGACCAACAGCCAATCTGGACCTGGTGTGCCGCAAGGGCGGCTTTAAACCTGTTCGGGAAGATATCGTTATTCATCGCGTTTACCTTTTTAATTCCGCAGCCGTATTCGGTATTTATGTTTGTCCGTTATTTATTCTCAGACTTAAATTCAGGGTGATAAAATCGTCATTCAGTATAATGCCCCCTTCCCGGCAGCACATTGTTCTAATGCTCAAGTATCGCGGCCCTTGCTAATAATAGTTTGAGCATATGCACGAACCACTGGGCGCTGATGCACAGAATCAGACATCGCGGGTTCGGGCGCGATCGCGATCACATTTTCTCGTCTATTCTCCTGACATGCTTTATTTCTGAAAGCCGCGTTTTTATTTCTGCCATAAGAAAATTGGCTGCATTTATTATCAGATTCTTTGCTGGAGAATATTGAGCAATGGCCGACATTGAAATTCGACAACCGCCGTCGACGGCGTTTTATATCAAAGTTCACGACACCGATAACGTGGCGATTATTGTTAACGACAACGGCCTAAAGGCCGGAACCCGCTTCCCCGATGGGCTGACGCTGATTGAGCATATCCCGCAGGGGCATAAGGTCGCGCTGGTGGACATCCCCGCGGGCGGTGAAATCGTGCGCTATGGCGAAACGATCGGCTACGCGGTGCGGGCTATCCCACGCGGCAGCTGGGTTGAAGAATCGCTGGTTGAGCTGCCCGAAGCGCCGCCGCTGAACACGCTGCCGCTGGCGACGCGCGTGCCGGAGCCGCTCCCGCCGCTTGAGGGCTACACCTTCGAAGGCTACCGCAACGCCGACGGCAGCGTAGGCACCAAGAATCTGCTGGGCATCACCACCAGCGTGCACTGCGTGGCGGGCGTCGTGGATTACGTGGTGAAAATTATCGAGCGCGACCTGCTGCCGAAATACCCGAACGTCGACGGCGTGGTCGGCCTTAACCACCTTTACGGCTGCGGCGTGGCGATCAATGCGCCTGCCGCCGTGGTGCCGATTCGAACCATCCACAACCTCGCCCTGAACCCGAACTTTGGCGGCGAGATTATGGTCATCGGGCTGGGCTGCGAGAAGCTTCAGCCTGAACGCCTGCTGCAGGGCACGGAGGACGTGCAGGCCATTGCGGTGGACAGCGCCAGCATCGTGCGCCTGCAGGACGAGCGCCACGTGGGCTTCAGGTCGATGGTCGACGACATTCTGCAGGTCGCGGAGCGCCATCTGGAGAAGCTCAACCGGCGCCAGCGCGAAACCTGCCCCGCCTCCGAGCTGGTGGTCGGGACGCAGTGCGGCGGCAGCGACGCGTTTTCCGGCGTTACGGCCAACCCGGCGGTCGGCTATGCGTCGGATCTGTTCGTGCGCTGCGGCGCCACGGTGATGTTCTCCGAGGTGACCGAAGTGCGCGACGCCATTCACCTGCTTACGCCGCGCGCCGTCAACGAGGAGGTGGGCAAGCGCCTGCTGGAGGAGATGGCCTGGTACGATAATTACCTGGATATGGGCAAAACGGATCGCAGCGCGAACCCGTCTCCGGGCAACAAAAAGGGCGGCCTGGCGAACGTGGTGGAAAAGGCCCTCGGCTCGATTGCCAAGTCCGGCCAGAGCGCGATTGTCGAAGTGCTCTCGCCGGGCCAGCGTCCGACGAAGCGCGGGCTAATCTACGCGGCAACGCCTGCCAGCGATTTCGTCTGCGGCACGCAGCAGGTGGCGTCCGGCATTACGGTGCAGGTGTTCACGACCGGGCGCGGCACGCCGTACGGGCTGATGGCGGTGCCGGTAATCAAGATGGCCACCCGCACCGAGCTGGCAAACCGCTGGTACGATCTTATGGACATCAACGCGGGCACCATTGCCACCGGCGAAGAGAGCATTGAGGACGTGGGCTGGAAGCTGTTCCACTTCATTCTGGACGTGGCGAGCGGGCGGAAGAAGACGTTTTCCGACCACTGGGGGTTACATAACCAGCTGGCGGTGTTTAACCCGGCTCCGGTGACGTGATTGTTCCCCTCACCCTGCCCTCTCCCCAAAGGGGAGAGGTTAGGGTGAGGGGTAGAACGCCCTTACACCAGCACCACCTCAATCCCGCTTTTACGCAGCCCTTCCAGGCTCTCCACCGGAATATCCTCATCAACGATAATCATATCGATGCGCTGCGTGTCGATAATTTTGTGCAGGCTCGAGCGGTTAAACTTGCTGGAGTCGGTCACGACGATAATCCGCTCCGCCACCTCGCACATTTTGCGGTTTAGCCGCGCCTCGTCTTCGTTGTGGGTGCTGACGCCGCGATCAAGATCGATGGCGTCGACGCCCAGAAACAGCAGGTCAAAGTGGTAATTCTGCAGCGACTGCTCCGCCTGGTCGCCGTAGAAGGATTGCGACTGGCGGCGTAAATGCCCACCGGTCATCAGCAGCTCCACCCCTTCCGCCTCCAGCAGCGCATTCGCCACGTTCATGCCGTTGGTCATCGCGATCACGTCCGTATGCTGGCGCAGCATGCGGGCGATTTCAAACGTCGTGGTGCCCGAATCCAGAATGATGCGATGCCCCGGCTTCACCAGCCCGGCCGCCGCCTGCGCAATGCTGCGCTTCACCGCGGTGTTCAGCGAGCTTTTATCCTCGACGGAAGGCTCCGCGCCAGGGGCGTTGCCCTCACAAATCAGCGCGCCGCCGTAAGCGCGAACCGCGATGCCCTGCTTCTCCAGAAACGCCAGATCGTTACGGATCGTCACCGTCGACACGCCGTAAAGCTGAGAAAGATCGTTAACCTGCACGCTTCCCTGCGCCCGCAACCGCTGAATAATGTGCTCTCGCCTTTCGCTGGTGCCGGTGATGCGCTTTTCCGCGGATGAATCGGTGCTGCTCATACGAGCTCCTTAATCAATAAACTTTCGTTTCATTTCGTTTTGCCTATTAACGCCTTTCTTTTGCGCGAATGCAAGTTCTGTCTGGCGCGTAGACGAAAGCGACACGGGCGCTGAAACCTTTCATTATGTTTCTTTTGTGAAACAGATCGGAAAACTATTATCTTTCGTTTTATTTTTACCACACCATAATGCAGTATCAAATGAAACAAAACGAAAGATGAATGCCATCACCATCCGAAATGGAGAGGAAAGTGAAACATCTGACAGATATGGTGAAACACCATAAACGGGGGAATACACGCGGGATCTATGCCGTCTGTTCCGCGCATCCGCTGGTTCTTGAAGCCGCAATTCGTTACGCCCATACCCACCAGACGCCGCTGCTGATTGAGGCCACCTCCAACCAGGTGGATCAGTTTGGCGGCTACACCGGCATGACGCCCGCCGATTTTCACGGGTTTGTCTGCCGCATGGCCGAATCGCTCGGCTTCCCGATCTCGCAGCTGATCCTCGGGGGAGATCACCTGGGGCCCAACCGCTGGCAAAACCAGCCGGCGCAGCAGGCGATGGCGAACGCCGACGATCTGATCAAAAGCTACGTCGCCGCCGGGTTCAAAAAGATCCACCTCGATTGCAGCATGTCCTGTGAAGACGATCCGGTCCCCTTAACCGACGCCATCGTCGCCGAACGCGCGGCGCGCCTGGCCAGGATTGCCGAAGAGACCTGCCGTGAGCGCTTCGGCGCATCCGACCTGGTCTACGTGATCGGCACCGAGGTGCCCGTCCCCGGCGGCGCGCACGAAACGCTGACCGAGCTGGAAGTCACCACGCCGGATGCGGCACGCGCCACGCTTGAGGCGCATCGTCACGCCTTCGAAAAGGAAGGGCTAAGCGACATCTGGCCGCGCATCATCGGCCTGGTGGTCCAGCCCGGCGTCGAGTTCGACCACGCCCACGTCTGCGACTATCAGCCGCAGAAAGCCGTCGCGCTCAGCAGGATGGTCGAAGCTTACGACACGCTGGTGTTTGAAGCGCACTCCACGGACTACCAGACGCCGCAGGCCCTGCGCCAGCTGGTGAAAGATCACTTCGCGATCCTCAAGGTCGGCCCGGCGCTCACCTTCGCCCTGCGCGAAGCGCTGTTTTCGCTTGCCGCCATTGAAGAGGAGCTGCTGCCCGCCAAAGCCAGCTCCGGTCTGCGCAACGTGCTGGAAAACGTCATGCTCGACCGCCCGGAATACTGGCAAAGCCACTACCACGGCGACGGCCACGCCCGGCGGCTGGCGCGCGGCTACAGCTACTCTGACCGCGTGCGCTACTACTGGCCCGACGCGCAGATCGATGACGCGTTCGATCGCCTGGTGCGCAACCTGGCGGACGAGCCGATCCCGCTGCCGCTGATCAGCCAGTACCTGCCGTTGCAGTACGTAAAAGTTCGCGAGGGTGCTCTCAAGTCCACGCCGCGGGAACTCATCATTGACCACATTCAGGACATACTCCAGCAGTACCACGCCGCCTGTGAAGGCGTAACGGCTCAAAACGCATAATTAAAAACGAGGAAAACGCTATGCCAAACATTGTCTTATGCCGCATCGATGAGCGCCTGATCCACGGTCAGGTCGGCGTGCAGTGGGTGGGGTTTGCGGGGGCAAACCTGGTGCTGGTGGCCAATGACGAGGTTGCAGAGGATCCGGTTCAGCAAAACCTGATGGAAATGGTGCTCGCGGAAGGGATCGCCGTGCGCTTTTGGTCGCTGCAAAAAACGATCGACAACATTCACCGCGCCGCCGATCGGCAGAGAATTCTGCTGGTCTGCAAATCGCCCGCCGATTTTCTCAGGCTGGTGGAGGGCGGCGTTCCCGTCACCCGTATCAACGTGGGAAACATGCACTACGCCAATGGCAAACGGCAAATTGCCAAAACGGTATCTGTAGACGCTAACGATGTTGCGGCCTTTAACGGTTTGAAGGCCGCCGGTGTGGAATGCTTCGTTCAGGGCGTTCCAACAGAAACTGCTTTGGATCTCTTTACACTACTTTGAGGGATTCACAATGGAAATCAGTCTATTGCAGGCATTCGCGTTAGGCATCCTTGCCTTTATCGCGGGCCTGGACATGTTTAACGGGTTAACGCATATGCACCGCCCGGTGGTGCTCGGGCCGCTGGTTGGCCTGATTCTGGGCGATTTGCATACCGGCATTTTGACCGGCGGTACGCTGGAGCTGGTCTGGATGGGGCTGGCCCCGCTGGCGGGCGCGCAGCCGCCGAACGTGATAATCGGCACCATCGTTGGCACCACGTTCGCCATCACCACGGGCGTGAAGCCGGACGTCGCCGTTGGGGTCGCCGTACCGTTTGCGGTGGCGGTTCAGATGGGGATCACGTTCCTGTTCTCGGTGATGTCCGGCGTGATGTCCCGCTGCGACCGCATGGCGGCCAATGCCGATACCCGCGGCATCGAGCGGGTTAACTACCTCGCGCTGCTGGCGCTCGGCGTCTTCTACTTCCTGTGCGCTTTCCTGCCGATCTACTTCGGCGCGGAACACGCGAAAACCGCCATTGACGTCCTGCCGGAGCGCCTGATTGACGGCCTCGGCGTGGCGGGCGGCATCATGCCCGCGATCGGCTTCGCCGTGCTGCTGAAGATCATGATGAAAAACGTCTACATCCCCTATTTCATTATCGGCTTTGTCGCCGCGGCCTGGCTGAAGCTGCCGGTGCTGGCGATTGCCGCCGCCGCGCTGGCCATGGCGCTGATCGACCTGATGCGAAAATCGCCTGAACCGTCTGCTCCCGCTGCGCAAAAAGAGGAATTTGAAGATGGCATCTAATCACACCGTTCTGCCGGGCGCGTCCGAGAGCGAGGAAACCCTGCTCACCGGCGTCAATGAAAACGTCTACGAAGACCAGGGCATCGGCGCCGAGCTGACGAAAAAAGACATCAACCGCGTGGCCTGGCGCTCCATGCTGCTGCAGGCCTCGTTTAACTACGAGCGTATGCAGGCCTCCGGCTGGCTTTACGGACTGCTGCCCGCGCTGAAAAAGATCCACACCAACAAGCGGGACCTGGCGCGCGCCATGAAGGGCCACATGGGCTTCTTCAACACCCACCCGTTCCTGGTGACGTTTGTGATCGGCATTATCCTGGCGATGGAGCGCTCCAAGCAGGACGTGAACAGTATTCAGAGCACCAAGATTGCCGTGGGCGCGCCGCTCGGCGGCATCGGCGACGCCATGTTTTGGCTAACGCTGCTGCCCATCTGCGGCGGCATCGGCGCCAGCCTGGCGCTTCAGGGTTCCATACTCGGCGCGGTGGTCTTTATCGTGCTGTTTAACGTGGTCCACCTCGGCCTGCGGTTTGGCCTGGCGCACTACGCCTACCGCATGGGCGTGGCGGCGATCCCGCTGATTAAAGCCAACACCAAAAAGGTCGGACACGCCGCCTCCATCGTCGGGATGACGGTCATCGGCGCGCTGGTGGCAACCTACGTGCGCCTCAACACCACGCTGGAGATTAAGGCCGGGGATGCCGTCGTCAAGCTGCAGGCCGACGTTATCGACAAGCTGATGCCCGCCTTCCTGCCGCTGGTCTACACCCTGACCATGTTCTGGCTGGTGCGCCGCGGCTGGAGCCCGCTGCGCCTGATTGGCATCACCGTGGTGCTGGGCGTGGTCGGCAAGTTCCTTCACTTCCTGTAAAAGCAAAGAGGTTGCGATGTTAGGCATTATTTTGACGGGCCACGGCGGCTTTGCCAGCGGGCTTGAGCAGGCGATGAAGCAGATCCTCGGCGAGCAGCCGCAGTTTATCGCCATCGATTTTCCCGAGTCGTCCACCACCGCGCGGCTCACCGAGCAGCTTGAGCAGGCGGTGAACAGCCTGGACGCGCGGCACGATATTGTGTTTCTCACCGACCTGCTGGGCGGCACGCCGTTTCGCGTGGCCTCGACGCTGGCGATGCAAAGACCGGGTAGCGAAGTGATAACCGGCACCAATCTTCAACTCTTACTGGAGATGGTGCTGGAGCGCGACGGGCTCAGCAGCGAAGCGTTTCGCCTGCAGGCGCTGGCGTGCGGGCACCGCGGGCTGACCAGCCTGGTTGACGAGCTGGCGCGCTGTCGCGAGGACGCGCCCGCCGAGGAAGGCATATGAGCCAGCTGCTGCGCGCGCGTCGGCTGCTCACGGAAGCGGGCTGGCTGACCGACCACCAGCTGCGCATGGATGACGGCATCATCACCGCAATCGAACCGATTCCCGCGGGCGTGACGGCCCGCGAGGTCGAGCGGCTGTGCCCGGCCTACATCGACATCCACGTCCACGGCGGCGCGGGCGTGGATGTGATGGACGATGCGCCCGGCGCGCTTGATACCTTAGCCATGCACAAGGCGCGCGAAGGCGTGGGGGCGTTTGTGCCCACGACCGTTACCGCGCCGCTGGCGGCCATCCACGCGGCGCTCGGGCGCATTGCCCGGCGGGTTGCGTCCGGCGGTCCCGGCGCGAACGTTTTGGGCAGCTACCTGGAAGGGCCGTATTTTACGCCGCAGAACAAAGGCGCTCACCCGCCGGAGCTGTTTCGGGAGCTGGACATCGCCGAGCTGGACGCGCTGATTGCCGTCTCGCGGAATACGCTGCGCGCGGTGGCGCTGGCCCCGGAAAAAGCGGGCGCGCTTGCGGCAATTCGCCACCTCAAGCAGCGGGGCGTGCGCGTCATGCTCGGGCACAGCGCCGCCACGTGCGAGCAAACCCGCGCCGCCTTTGACGCGGGGGCGGACGGGCTGGTGCACTGCTACAACGGCATGACCGGGCTGCACCATCGCGAGCCGGGCATGGTGGGCGCAGGGCTTACCGATGCGCGGGCGTGGCTGGAGCTGATTGCCGACGGTCACCACGTGCATCCGGTCGCCATGCGGCTTTGCACCTGCTGCGCGAAGGATCGCGTGGTGTTAATCACCGACGCGATGCAGGCCGCAGGCATGCCCGACGGGCACTACACGCTGTGCGGTGAGGACGTTGTTATGCAAAGCGGCGTGGTGCGCACCGCGTCCGGGGGGCTGGCGGGCAGCACGCTTTCGCTGGATGTCGCCGTGCGGAATATGGTCGAGCTGGCAGGCGCAGCGCCTGAAGAGGCGATACATATGGCTTCGCTGCATCCGGCCCGCATGCTGGGCATCGACGGCGATCTTGGCTCGCTGAGGCCGGGCAAGCGCGCAAACCTGATCGCGCTAGACGACGGTTTACACCTGCAGAATATCTGGATTCAGGGTCAGGCTCTCCCCCTTTAGACCTTTCATTGTCTGTCCATTTGGCCTTGAGACGCCCAATCGCAAGGCCTTTCTTTTCCTTTCCTTCGTTGTTCGCATTTCCTTTGCGATCACACTTTTCGTTTTATTTCCTTTCTTTCATTGAACTTTCGATTTCTTTTCTATAGATTTTATTTAACTGCTTACGTGAACAAGTGAAACGAAACGAAAGATAGCAACCTGTTTGCCTGCGTCTGAAGTGACATTCACGCGACTAAGGACTGAGTTATGCCTGAAATGAATACCACCGCCACCGGCACATGGACAGAAAGCGAGATCCGCCAGCAGCCCGACAGCTGGATCCGCTCGCTCAACAATATCGACAGCCTGCGATCGTCGATCGACGGCTTCCTGACGCCGCTGCTGCGCAAAAGCGATCTGCGGATCGTGCTGACCGGCGCGGGAACCTCCGCCTTTATCGGCGACATTATTGCCCCGTGGCTCGCCAGCCGCACCGGGAAAAACATCAGCGCCGTGCCCACCACGGACCTGGTCACCAACCCGATGGATTACTTCAGCCCGGCGCACCCGCTGCTGCTGGTCTCGTTTGCCCGCTCCGGCAACAGCCCGGAAAGCGTCGCGGCCGTCGAGCTGGCAAACCAGTTCGTGCCGGAGTGCTACCACCTGTCGATCACCTGTAACGAAGCGGGAAGCCTCTACCAGAACGCCATCGACAGCGATAACGCCTATGCCCTGCTGATGCCCGCCGAGACGCACGATCGCGGCTTCGCGATGACCAGCAGCATCACCACCATGATGGCGAGCTGCCTGGCGGTATTCGCGCCCGAGACGATCAACGCCAACACCTTCCGCGACGTGGCCGATCGCTGCCGGGCGATCCTGACTTCGCTAGGCGATTTCAGCCAGGGCGTGTTCGGCAGCGAGCCGTGGAAAAGGATTGTTTACCTCGGCAGCGGCGGACTTCAGGGCGCGGCGCGCGAGTCGTCGCTGAAGGTGCTGGAGCTGACGGCGGGCAAGCTGGCCGCGTTTTATGACTCCCCTACCGGCTTTCGCCACGGGCCGAAATCGCTGGTGGACGGCGAGACGCTGATCGTCGTGTTTGTCTCCAGCCATCCGTATACCCGCCGGTACGATCTGGATCTGCTGGCCGAGCTGCGCCGGGATCGCCAGGCGATGCGCGTGGTGGCGATTGCCGCCGAAAGCGATCCGATCGTCGAAGCCGGGCCGCACATTCTGCTGCCGCCGTCCCGGACGTTTATCGACGTGGAGCAGGCGTTTTGCTTCCTGATGTATGCCCAGGTCTTCGCGCTCACCCAGTCCCTGAGCGTGGGCAACACCCCCGATACGCCGTCCGCCAGCGGCACCGTAAACCGCGTCGTGCAGGGCGTCATTATTCATCCGTGGCAGGCTTAAGAGGATCGCACCATGAGCATTATCTCAACCAAATATCTTCTGCAGGACGCGCAGGCCAAAGGCTACGCCGTGCCCGCGTTCAACATTCACAACGCCGAGACGATCCAGGCGATCCTCGAAACGTGCAGCGAAATGCGATCGCCGGTGATCCTCGCCGGGACGCCCGGCACCTTCAAGCACATTGCGCTGGAAGAGATCTACGCCCTGTGCAGCGCCTACTCCCAGACCTACGACATGCCGCTGGCGCTGCACCTCGACCACCACGAGTCGCTGGACGACATTCGCCGCAAGGTGAACGCGGGCGTGCGCAGCGCGATGATCGACGGCAGCCACTATCCGTTCGAGCAAAACGTGAAGCTGGTGAAATCGGTGGTCGATTTCTGCCATCTCAACGACTGCAGCGTAGAGGCCGAGCTGGGCCGCCTGGGCGGCGTGGAGGATGACATGAGCGTCGACGCCGAAAGCGCGTTTCTGACCGAACCGCAGGAGGCGAAGCGCTTCGTTGAGCTGACCGGCGTCGACAGCCTGGCCGTCGCCATCGGCACCGCGCACGGGCTGTATACCAAACGCCCAAAAATCGACTTCCAGCGGCTGGCGGAGATCCGCGAGGTGGTCAGCATTCCGCTGGTGCTGCACGGCGCGAGCGACGTGCCGGACGAGGACGTGCGCCGCACCATCGAGCTGGGGGTGTGCAAAGTGAACGTCGCGACCGAGCTGAAAATTGCGTTCGCCGCCGCGGTGAAAGAGTGGTTTGCCGAAAACCCACAGGGCAACGATCCGCGCTACTACATGCGCGTCGGCATGGACGCCATGAAAGAGGTGGTGAGAAGCAAAATCACCGTCTGCGGCTCGGCTAACCGACTGCTGCTACCGGCAGAAGCCTGATCCCATCGCGCATTACGTCAGTACCTAAAAAATAACTATAAGCCTCGCAAATATGAAGGCGCGTTCTTATTCACGACCGCGCCTTCCATTACCATAAAAAAATTCCGAGGAGTACCCTACATGACACAGGAAAAGTCATTCAAATCGAAAGCGTGGGAGTTTTTTCAGAGCCTGGGAAAGACCTTTATGTTTCCGGTCTCCCTTCTGGCGTTTATGGGCCTGCTGCTGGGCATCGGCAGCTCGGTAACCAGCCCTTCCACGATTAAAAGCTTTCCTTTTCTCGGCGGCGAACTCACGCAGCTGACCTTTGGTTTTATCGCGATGGTGGGCGGCTTCGCCTTTACCTATCTTCCGCTGATGTTCGCCATGGCGATCCCCATGGGCCTCGCCAAACGCAATAAGGCCGTGGGCGCGTTTGCCGGGTTTGTTGGCTACATGCTGATGAACATGAGCATCAACTATTACCTGACCGCCACCCACCAGCTCGCCGATGCCGCCACCATGCGCCAGGTAGGCCAGTCCATCGTGCTCGGGATCCAAACCCTGGAGATGGGCGTGCTGGGCGGCATCGTCGTGGGGGTAATCACTTACTTCCTGCACGAGCGCTTTCAGGACACGGTGCTGCACGACGCCTTCGCATTCTTTAGCGGCATCCGCTTCGTGCCGATTATCACCGCCCTGACGCTCTCCCTGGTGGGGCTGTTTATTCCGCTGCTGTGGGAATACGTCGCGCTGGGCATCGCCGGAATCGGCCATATCATCCAGAGCACCAGCGTCTTTGGCCCGTTCCTCTACGGCGTGGGCGTGCTGCTGCTCAAGCCGTTTGGCCTGCACCACATCCTGCTGGCAATGGTGCGCTTCACGCCCGCGGGCGGCATTGAGATGGTAAACGGACACGAAGTCGCCGGAGCGCTGAACATTTTCTACGCCGAGCTGAAGGCGGGCCTGCCGTTCAGCCCGCACGTCACCGCGTTCCTGTCGCAGGGCTTTATGCCAACCTTTATCTTTGGCCTGCCGGCGGTCGCCTACGCCATCTACCGCACCGCGCGCCCGGAAAACCGTCCGGTGATTAAGGGCCTGCTGCTCTCCGGCGTGCTGGTGTCGGTGGTGACCGGCATTTCAGAACCGATCGAGTTTCTGTTCCTGTTTATCGCCCCCGCGCTGTACGCCTTCCACATCGTGATGTCCGGCCTGGCGCTGATGGTGATGGCGCTGCTGGGCGTGACCATCGGTAACACCGACGGCGGGATCCTGGATCTGCTGATCTTCGGCGTGATGCAGGGCATGTCCACCAAATGGTACCTGGTATTCCCGGTCGGTATCGCCTGGTTCGCCATCTACTTCTTCGTCTTCCGCTGGTACATCCTCAAGCACGATATCAAAACGCCGGGACGCGAAGTGGATCCTCAGGGCGCGCTGCAGGCCGTGGAGGCCAACACCCGCGCGCGCGGTAAATCAAAATACGATCACGAACTGATCCTGCGCGCGCTGGGCGGCAAAGAGAACATTGATTCGCTCGACAACTGCATCACCCGCCTGCGCCTGGTGGTGAAGGATATGGGGCTTATCGACCAGCAGGCGCTGAAGGAAGCGGGCGCCCTGTCGGTGGTGGTGCTGGATGCGCACAGCGTGCAGGTGATCATCGGCCCGCAGGTGCAGAGCGTCAAAACCGGCATTGAAGCGTTAATTTAACAGGGGGTTGTTGTGTTTGATTTCGACAAAATCATTGAGCGCAAAAGCGATAAGTGCCGCAAGTGGGACCACGCGTTTGTCTGCTCGCGCTTCGGCAGCGTTCCGGAGGGGTTTATCCCGCTGTGGATTGCCGACATGGATTTCACCTCGCCGCCCGCGGTGATTGAGGGCTTTCAGCGCATCGTGGAGCACGGCACCTTCGGCTACACGTGGTGCTTCGACGAGTTTTACGACGCGGTGATGAGCTTCCAGCGCACGCGCCATCGGGTTGAGGTGGAGAAATCGTGGATTACCCTCACCTACGGCACCGTTTCCACGCTGCACTACACGGTGCAGGCGTTCTGCGCGCCCGGCGACTGCGTGATGATGAACACGCCGGTGTACGACCCGTTCGCGATGGCCACGCAGCGCCAGGGCGTGCGGGTGCTCGCTAACCCGCTGCGCGTGGAAGAGAACCGCTATCAGCTCGATTTCAACCTGGTTGAAGAGCAGCTCAGGACGCAGCGTCCGAAGCTGTGGTTCTTCTGCTCGCCGCACAACCCTTCGGGCCGGATCTGGCGCGCCGACGAGATCCGCCAGGTCTCCGACCTGTGTAAGCGCTACGGCACGATCCTGGTGGTCGATGAGGTGCACGCCGAACACCTGCTGGACGGCGAGTTCGTCAGCTGTCTGGCATCGGGCTGCGCCGCGCGGGACAACCTGATCGTGCTGACCTCGCCGAATAAGGCCTTCAACCTCGGCGGCCTGAAAACGTCCTATTCGATGATCCCCGACCCGATCCTGCGCCAGCGCTTTCGCCAGCAGCTGGAGAAAAACTCCATTACCTCGCCCAACATTTTCGGCGTGTGGGGAATTATCCTCGCCTACCGGCACGGCCTGCCGTGGCTGTACGCGCTGAACGACTATCTGCGCGGCAACGCGCGCTATCTGGCGGATGCCATCCAGACCCACTTCCCGGCGTGGAAAATGATGAACCCGGAATCGTCGTACCTGGCGTGGATAGACGTCAGCGCCGACGAGCGCAGCGCGACGCAGCTGACGGAACACTTCGCCCGACAGGCCGGCGTGGTCATTGAAGACGGCAGCCACTACGTGCAAAACGGCGAAAACTACCTGCGCATTAATTTCGGCACCCAGCGCTACTGGCTGGAGCAATCCGTTCAACGAATGCTGACGCATTATTAAAGAAGGAGCAAAACCTGATGAAAAACGTGCTCGCACTCTCGATGCTTGCCCTGCTGGCTTCACACGGCGCGCTGGCGGCGAACTACGCGTTGGAAAACGACAAGATTGCCCTCTCGTTTGACGATGCCAGCGCCGCGGCGGTGGTAAAAGACAGGCTCGCCGGTCATCCGCTTGCGCCGCAGGAGCTGTTTTTCCTGACGCTACCGGATGAAACCAAAATCCACACCGCGGATTTTAAAATCAAAGGCGTGGAAAAACGCGACAACGCCATCGTCATCAACTTCACCCGCCCGGATTTTAACGTGACCGTGGCGCTAAACCTGGTGAAGGGTAAATACGCCAGCATTGATTACACCGTCGCGGCCGTCGGCCAGCCGCGCGATGTGGCAAAAATCACCTTCTTCCCGACCAAAAAGCAGTCTCAGGCGCCCTACGTTGACGGCGCAATCAACAGCTCGCCGATCGTCGCCGATTCGTTCTTTATCCTGCCGGATAAGCCGATCGTGAATACCTACGCCTACGAGGCCACCACCAACCTGAACGTGGAGCTGAAAACGCCGATTCAGCCCGAGACGCCGGTCAGCTATACCACCTACTTCGGCACGTTTCCGGAAACCAGCCAGCTGCGCCGCAGCGTGAATACCTTCGTCAACGACGTGCGCCCGCGCCCGTACAAGCCGTACCTGCACTACAACAGCTGGATGGATATCGGCTTCTTTAACCCCTACAGCGAGCAGGACGTGCTGGGGCGAATGGACGAATGGAATAAGGAATTTATCACCGGGCGCGGCGTGGCGCTGGACGCATTCCTGCTTGACGACGGCTGGGACGACCGCACCGGACGCTGGCTGTTTGGCCCGGCGTTCAGCAACGGCTTTGGCAAGGTGAAGGAAAAAGCCGACAGCCTGCACAGCTCGGTCGGGCTGTGGCTCTCGCCGTGGGGCGGCTACAACAAGCCGCGCGACGTCCGCGTCTCTCACGCGAAGGAGTACGGCTTCGAAACGGTGGACGGCAAGCTGGCGCTGTCTGGCCCGAACTACTTTAAGAACTTTAACGAGCAGATCGTTAAGCTGATTAAAAACGAGCACATTACCTCGTTCAAGCTGGACGGCATGGGGAACGCCAACTCGCACATCAAGGGCAGCCCGTTTGCCTCCGATTTTGACGCCTCGATCGCCCTGCTGCACAACATGCGCAGCGCGAATCCGAACCTGTTCATCAACCTGACCACCGGCACCGACGCCAGCCCGTCCTGGCTGTTCTACGCCGATTCCATCTGGCGGCAGGGCGACGATATCAACCTGTACGGCCCCGGCACGCCGGTGCAGCAGTGGATGACCTACCGCGACGCCGAAACGTACCGCTCCATCGTGCGTAAAGGCCCGCTGTTCCCGCTGAACTCGCTGATGTACCACGGGATCGTCAGCGCCGAAAATGCCTATTACGGGCTGGAGAAGGTGCAGACGGACGGCGATTTTGCCGATCAGGTCTGGAGCTATTTCGCCACCGGCACCCAGCTGCAGGAGCTGTACATTACCCCGTCAATGCTGAACAAGGCGAAGTGGGACACGCTGGCGCAGGCCGCGAAATGGTCGCGGGATAACGCCAGCGTGCTGGTCGACACCCACTGGATTGGCGGCGACCCGACGGCGCTTGCGGTTTACGGCTGGGCGTCGTGGAGTAAAGACAAGGCGATCCTCGGCCTGCGTAACCCGTCGGACAAACCGCAAAGCTACTATCTGGATCTGACGAAAGACTTTGAGATCCCGACGGGAGAGGTGGCGCAGTTCAGCCTGAAGGCGGTGTACGGCAGCAACTCAACCGTGCCGACGGAGTATAAGAACGCGGTAGTCATTACCCTGCAGCCGCTGGAAACGCTGGTATTTGAGGCGGTGCCAGGCAAATAAAATTGCTCAACTGGCAGGTCAAGACAGGACCTGCCAGCTTCCCCCCTTTCTGGCTCCGAGGCGTTTTAATTTGCCTTTTGCCTGCAACGCCTGGAGATGACGTTCCGCAGTGCGGGATGTTACGCCCAGCGCGGATGCCAGCTTCACCGCCGTCATTTGCGGCTGAGCAGCAAGAAGCTCAAGGATAGTGCTTTCCTTTTCCGACAATTCTTCCGACACCTTTCCCGACATTGCGGAAGTGGCACCCATTCCTTCCCGCAGCGCTTCGGCCATGTTTTGCAGCATAAACTCCACGAATGCCGTGCAGTCACTGGCCCGGTCGCATTGTCCTAAAATCTGGTAATAGCGCGCCTGCTGGAAGTGAATGAGCGTCTCAACGGGCAGCCAGGCAAGCTCAGCACGCCACTGGCTTAAGATCAGCGTTTGCCACAGCCGCCCCATGCGCCCATTTCCATCCGCAAAAGGGTGAATAAATTCAAACTCATAATGAAATACCGAGCTTGCAATGAGCGGGTGAAGATCGGTTTGCTTAAGCCAGGAGAGCAGATCGTCGATAAGCCGGGTCATCTGCGAGGCGGGCGGCGCCATGTGCACGAGCTGCTTTCCGCGGTATATCCCTACATCGCCATTCCTGAGCTTTCCAGGACGATCGACCAGACCCACCATTAACGTTCGGTGCGCGCTCAGTAAGTCAGCGAGCTTCCAGGGCTTCCATTCGGGCAATTTCTCATAAGCAACAATAGCGTTGCGTACTTCCTGAATATCTTTTTCAGGGGCGAGCACGCGCTTGCCATCCATGATCGCCGTTACCTGCCCGGTCGTTAGCGAGTTGTGTTCAATGGCCAGCGATGCCTGAATCGTGCGTATACGGTTCTCTTTACGAAGGAGTGGCGAAGTTCTGCCTGAACGCGCCGCCCAATGCCCCAACAGCTCACCAATCTCAACCACCTGATTGAGGATTAAGGGCGTAATGGTGAAAGGAGGCTGATAGCGGCTCATTTGGCTTACTCCCCCTGCTGCTCCAGCGCATATTTATACAGCGCGTTCTTCTTCACGCCGTGGATCTCCGCGGCCAGCGCGGCGGCCTTCTTGAGCGGCAGTTCAGCCTGCAGCAGCGCCAGCGTGCGCAGCGCGTCGGCGGGCAGGGCGTCTTCCTGGGCTTTATGCCCTTCGACAATCAGCACCATCTCGCCCTTGCGGCGGTTTTCGTCTTCTTTCACCCATGCCAGCAGTTCGCCCACCGGCGCGCCGTGGATGGTTTCCCAGGTTTTGGTCAGCTCGCGCGCCAGCACCACGTAGCGGGATTCGCCCCAGACGGTCACCATATCGTCCAGGCTCTCCAGCAGGCGATGGGTGGATTCGTAAAAAATCAGGGTGCGCGGCTCGGCTTCGAGCGCTTTTAGCGCGTCGCGGCGGCCTTTGGACTTGGCGGGCAGGAAGCCTTCATAGCAGAAGCGATCGGACGGCAGGCCCGCGGCGCTGAGCGCGGCAATGGCGGCGCACGGGCCCGGCAGCGGCACCACGCGGATGCCCGCTTCGCGGCAGGTGCGCACCAGATGGTAGCCCGGATCGTTGATCAGCGGCGTTCCGGCATCGGAAACCAGCGCGATGTTCTGCCCCTCTTTCAGCTTGG
>AGFT01098196.1_pt1 | contig 24155 bp, 22 predicted proteins | sample 305848 | NCBI WGS metagenome assembly AGFT01 (sample SAMN02954282, study PRJNA62043) | ant fungus garden metagenome | biome: terrestrial; feature: Atta colombica fungus garden; material: fungus garden; isolation source: Atta colombica fungus garden bottom | host: Atta colombica | place: Panama...
TGAAGGCCGGGGCGACGCGCAAGGATGCGCGGCGAGGGCATAGCCTGCATGGATGCAGGCTTGTGCCCGACCCGATAGTCGGAAGGAATAAGCTGAGGGCACCGCGAAGCGGCGATTTTCTCTGCCGGGAGCCGGGATTGCTAAGGGGGCGGCGGCAGCCCCCTTAGCACGTTCACCGCAGAGAATTAACCAGGTAGCAGGACAGTGAAAGTGAACGGAACGATGCCACTGAAATTACAAAGAGCCTTTGTGCAGATTAGCTACGAGGCTCGAGCCCTAACATCTGGACTTTTTCCTTTTGCGGCCTCCGCCAGAAAGTGCCACAATAGTGGCTGTTTATACAGTGTTTCAGGTTCCCGATGGCTCTTACCGCTGCGCTGAAAGCGCAAATTGGCGCATGGTATAAGGCGCTTCAACAGCAGATCCCCGATTTTATCCCCCGAGCGCCGCAGCGGCAGATGATCGCCGACGTGGCAAAAACGCTCGCGGGGGACGACGGACGTCATCTGGCGATTGAAGCCCCGACCGGCGTCGGGAAAACCCTGTCGTACCTCATTCCCGGCATCGCCATCGCCCGGGAAGAGGATAAAACGCTGGTGGTCAGCACCGCCAACGTCGCGCTGCAGGATCAGATCTTCAGCAAAGACCTGCCGCTGCTGCGCAAAATTATCCCCGATCTGCGCTTCACCGCGGCCTTTGGCCGTGGGCGCTACGTCTGTCCGCGTAACCTGGCGGGGCTGGCCAGCAGCGAGGCGACGCAGCAGGATCTGCTGGCGTTTCTCGACGATGACCTCACGCCCAACAACAAAGCGGAACAAGAGCTGTGCGCCACGCTTAAGGCCGATCTTGACGGCTATAAATGGGATGGCCTGCGCGATCATACCGATAAAGCCGTCAGCGACGATCTGTGGCGCAGGCTCAGCACCGACAAGGCCAGCTGCCTCAACCGCAACTGTCATTACTACCGCGAATGCCCGTTCTTTGTCGCCCGCCGCGAAATCCAGGAAGCGGAAGTGGTGGTGGCAAACCACGCGCTGGTGATGGCGGCGCTCGAGAGCGAAGCCGTGCTGCCGGAGCCGAAAAACCTGCTGCTGGTGCTGGATGAAGGGCATCACCTGCCGGACGTGGCGCGCGACGCGCTGGAGATGAGCGCCGAGATCACCGCGCCGTGGTTCCGCCTGCAGCTCGACCTGTTCTGCAAGCTGGTGGCGACCTGCATGGAGCAGTTCCGCCCGAAAACCACGCCGCCGCTGGCCGTGCCCGAGCGCCTCAGCGACCACTGCGAAGAGGTATACGCGCTCATTTCGTCCCTGAACAACATTCTGAATCTTTACCTTCCCGCAGCCCAGGAGGCCGAGCATCGCTTTGCGATGGGCGAACTGCCGGAAGAGATCATGGCGATCTGCCAGCAGCTGGCGAAGCATCTTGAAAAGCTGCGCGGACTGGCGGAGATGTTCTTAAACGATCTAAGTGAGAAAACTGGCTCCCACGACGTGGTGCGCCTGCACCGCGTCCTGCTGCAGATGAACCGCGCGCTCGGCATGTTTGAGTCGCAAAGCAAGCTCTGGCGGCTGGCCTCATTGGCGCAGGCGTCCGGCGCGCCGGTCACCAAGTGGGCCACCCGCGACGCGAAAGACGGGCAGGTGCACCTGTTCTTCCACTGCGTGGGCATTCGCGTGGCCGATCAGCTGGAAAAGCTTATCTGGCGCAGCGTGCCGCACGTGGTCGTCACCTCCGCCACGCTGCGCTCCCTGAACAGCTTCTCGCGGCTGCAGGAGATGAGCGGATTGAAGGAGAAAGCGGGCGACCGCTTTGTGGCGCTGGACTCGCCGTTTAACCACTGCGAGCAGGGCAAGCTGGTGATCCCGCGCATGACGTTAGAGCCGCTTATGGACAACGAAGAGCAGCACATCGCCGAAATGGCCGCCTACTTCCGTGAGCAGGTTGAGAGCAAAAAATACCCCGGCATGCTGGTGCTGTTCGCCAGCGGGCGCGCGATGCAGCGCTTTCTGGAGCACGTCACCGACCTGCGCCTGCTGCTGCTGGTGCAGGGCGATCAGCCGCGCTATCGGCTGGTGGAAACCCACCGCAAGCGCATTGATAACGGCGAGCGCAGCGTGCTGGTGGGGCTACAGTCCTTCGCCGAGGGGCTGGACCTGAAGGGCGATTACCTGACGCAGGTGCACATCCACAAAATCGCGTTTCCGCCGATCGACAGCCCGGTGGTGATCACCGAAGGCGAGTGGCTGAAAAGCCTGAACCGCTATCCGTTTGAGGTGCAAAGCCTGCCCGCGGCGTCGTTTAACCTGATTCAGCAGGTAGGCCGCCTGATCCGTAGCCACGGCTGCTGGGGCGAGGTGGTGATCTACGACAAGCGCCTGCTGACGAAAAACTACGGCCCGCGCCTGCTGAACGCGCTGCCGGTATTTCCAATCGAGCAGCCAGAGGTGCCGGAGGTAAAAAAACGCCCGGCAAAACTGGCCGCCGGGCGTCGGAAAAGCATCCGTGCTAAAGGGCGCGGTCCTACTGGTAAGTGAAGGTCACCTGCACGACGCTGCTGAACGTCCCCGCGGTGACGGGCATAGAGGTGGCGTAATAGCGGGCGGCCAAAGGAAACTCTGCCGTATGATCGCTCTGGTTAATTAGCACGTTAAAACTGGCCTGCGGTGCAATCAGAATGTTGTCCTGGCGGTCGGCCAGCTCCAGCGCCAGACCTTTTGCGCTGCCGCTGTTGGCAAATTTGGTCGGGTGCGCGCCGTCGGCCTGGCCGTAGAAAAAGGCGTTCGCCAGCGTCAGGGTCGCCGGACAGTGCGACACCTTCAGGGAAAAGTCCTTCCACTGCCCCGTATCCCCCACGTCTTTAAAATCGCCTGTAGCCGCCTGGCCCAAATCGACGGTAAGGTTTTTGCTTTCGCTGTCCACCGTGCAGGTATTGGCGAAGATATTCCCGGTCATCTGGAGCTCAATCTCGTCCGCGTGGGCGCAGGAGATCAGGCCCAGCAGCAGTAACAACGCTGTTTTTTTCATCGGATATCACTTATAGGCAAGGGTGATGGTGGCAACGCTGTTGGCCGGGCCAGGCGTTACGACGGAGCTGGTTTGCTCGTAGCGCAGCTCAAGCGGAATGCGCAGCGTCTGGTTGGCATAGGCCTCGCTTCCCGTCGGCTGATAGCTGTCAAAGCTCGCCAGCATGCCGTCGAGAATCATCTGTACGCCCACGCCGGTTGCCATGCCGCTCTGCTGGGTCAGCTTCACCACGCCGGGAAATGCGGTTTCATAGCCGTTTGCGCTGCTGACCTTCAGCTCCGGCTGGACGGTGGTATCGCAATCCACGCTGATGTAGACGGTCTGCGCGGGATCGGAGAGCGTGCCGGTGCCGACAAAATCACTGAGCGGGAAATCGCCCAGGTTGACGGTCAGGTTTTTAGGCGATACGGAGCAGGTCACCTCGTGCAGGATCACGTCGCCGGAGTAGGCAATGTTATTGGGATTGCCAATGCCCTCGTGACCATAGACGCCAATACCAAATCTCGTCTGCGACTGCACCAGGGTGCCGGAATCGACGCTGTCGCCGGTTTTCACCAGCTCAAGTGTGACGTCGAAGTTAAAGGATTGCTTCCCGTCCGTTGAGACGTAGCCGATCGGCGTGCCGCGTGAATCACAGGCTACGCCCCCCGCGCCGCTGATGCGCTCGCCCTTGTCGTTCATCAGCGCGACGCCGATGCCTTTTACGCCGGAGTTGTAAACGCCTTTCAGACCGGGAATTTCAGCACCGGTGCCGTAATAGCAGGAGACAATCTCCAGGCCGCTGTCGACCTTCTGATCGCAATTACCGCTGACGTGCACGGTCTGCTCGGAGCCGGGAATGGTTTCGCCCGTTTCCAGCGTAGTGGGGACCGAGAGGGACGAAATGTTGATCATTTTCGGCAGGTCCGGCGTTGAGCAGGTGGCCTTTGCATGAGGCATAAACAGCGCCGCCGTGCCCAGCACGAGTACATAAAAGAACGATTTAATCATCTGCATAAGAGTTAGCCCGAACGATGAGTTAGTGGCACTGCGCGGCGGCAGTAGCGATGCTGGTTTTATCTTTTTCGTCCGTGAGCGCGTACTCGGCAACGCAGCGTTCGCTGGCGTCTTCACCCCACGACACCGTCAGGCGGCCGCGCGGCGGCAGGCCGGACAGGTAGGTTTGCCCGTCGTTGCCCACAATAAATTCGCTGTCCTTATCCTCGGTGGTGACCGTTGCGCCAAACGGCAGCGGCTTGCCGTTTTGCGTGAGCGTCATCAGCGCGCGGCGCCCCACGCGGGTGTTAAAGGTGGCGCGCACAACGGCACCGCGCGTCGGCGTGACGATCTGCGCCGCGTGGGTGATGTCGGCATCGTCCGGCAGCGTTTCGGTATCCAGCGCTATCGAGTTGTGGCGATAGGCGGTGACGAACGGCACGACGGTATAGCCGCGGAAGTCAGTTTCGACGCCCGTCTGGTTGCTGATGTGGGTGCCGTGCGTGCCGGGCGCCTTGACCAGCGCGATGGTTTCGCCCAGCGGCTGGCTCAGGGTGATGCCGTTAGCATGGGCCACCACGCCGCCCTGAATCCCCACGTTAAGGGTCTGCTGGTGCTTGTCCTGACTTACGCCGCCGCTAAATTCGCCGTAGGTGCCCTTGTAATCGGCGTTCGCGCTGGTTGAGTTGCCGCTGCCGGTGGTGCTCAGCCCTTCCTGAAGGTTCCAGTTCAGGTTGTCGTTCTGCAGCGCCGTGCCGTTCAGGCCGAGGTTCTGCGTGGTGCCGTCTTTGGTGTTGTTCAGGTTGTAGGTGGCCCAGGTGTTGTGCATCCAGTGGTCCAGCGGCACGGAGACGCTCAGCGAGAACTGGTTGTCGTTGGTGACGGACTCGCCGTTTTCGTCGCTGTCGTTGGTGTTCTTGTTCATGCTGTAGCTCAGGCTGTAGCTCACGCCGTGCCAGCTATTGTTATAGCTGACGCTCATCGAGGTCATGTCCTGGCTCTGGCTCCAGTAGGTCTCTTTGACCAGGCTCAGCGTCAGTGAGCCCCAGCCTTCGCCCAGCGTCTGGTCGATGGTGGCTTCAGCGCGCGCGCGGCGCTGCTGCGGGGCAGACCAGTCTTCCGAGCGGGTGTATGACTCCATCGTGTCTTCGAGGGTGTAGAACCCTTTGCTGTTGTAGCGGTAGCCCGCCAGCGAGAAGTTGGTGCCGCTTCCGGCAAAATCTTTGCTGTAGCGCACGCGCCAGGACTGACCCTTGCTGGCCTGCTGCTTTTTCAGCAGCGCTTTCGCGCGGGTGACGTCGATGGAAAACGCCCCGAGATCGCCCATGTTTTTACCGGCGCCCAGGGCCTGGGACTGATAATGGCTGCTCTGCTGAACGCCGCCGTAGGCCGTGAAGCCGTACGGCAAGCCATAAATGGCGCTGCCCTGGGCGAACGGCGTTTTCTCTACGTCTTTGTCATAAGAACGGTAGTGGCCCGCGGTGACGCTGTAGCGCAGGTTTTTCTCGCGCTGCAGTACCGGCACGGAGGCGTACGGCACCACGAAATGGCTTTCGCTGCCGTCGGTCTCTTTGACCGTGACCTGTAGATCGCCGCTGCTGCCGGTTGGGTAGAGATCGTTAATCTCAAACGCGCCGGGCGCGACGGTATTTTGATAGATGACGTAGCCGTTCTGGCGCACCATCACCAGCGCGTTGCTGTGCGCCGTACCGCGAATGATCGGCGCGTAGCCTTTTTCGCTGTCCGGCAGCATGTCGTTATCGGAATTAATCTGCGCGCCGGTGTAGGGCACGCTGTCGAAGACGTCGGACGGCGACGAGCTTTGCCCGACCGTCAGGCTGCTTTTCATCGACACGATATCGTGCTGGGCGTAGGTATACACCGACGAGAACTTCTGCTGCTCGGTGTTGCCGGTGGTGCTGCGGTTCCATGTGGAATAGTTTCTGAGGCGCCAGGCGCCCACGTTCAGGCCGGGGCGAAGGTTAACGTACTGGCTGCTATTGTCCTGCTGGCCCGACTGGCGCGCGCGGCTTTGGCTCGCGGTGGCGCTGTAGTTCAGCAGGCCCGCGGTGATCCCCTCGTCGAAATCTTTTGGGTCAATGTAGCCGCGCGGCACCTTGCCCAGCGCAACCTGCGGAATGCTGAGCAGCAGCTGCTGGTTACGCACGTGAAATGCCGCCGAGGCGGACGGAATAACGCTGAGGTCCGCGCATTCACCGTTGGTCATCAGGCGCGGATATTTTTTGATTTTAATTCCCAGGCTTTTTAACTCTTCCAGGCTAAAGCAGGGCTGGAGAGAAGCGTTGCCGTGGCGATCTTTCTGTAAGGTAAAGGTTACGTCGCGAGTATCAATTTTATTATTATTGATAAAAATCGTGACCTGATATTTCCCCGGCGCCTGGCCAGGCCCTTTTTCATAGACGGAGAGATCGGTTTTTGCCTGCTGGGGATTATCAATATCAAGCAGCGCCGGGTTAAAATAATCATCCGCCATAACCTGTGAGGCAAATAACGCCATTACCAGGCCAAAAATAATGACCAGTAATGCGTTTATTTGACAGGTGAACGGCTTTTTATCGCTATACATGATTATTTAAAATACCGGCGTGCCGAATAATTAATGGAGTGGTGCGGTCAGGGTATGGCTGATGCTGCCGTAATCGGTAATGATCGACCAGGCAACGGTATTGCCGCCGGTATTTGCAGGCAGCGCAAAATGGGTTTCCGTTTTCGGTACGGCCCAGTTCGCTTTGGTGACTTTATGTCCGTTCAGCATGACGCTCTGGAAATTCATATAAAACGGGGTCGGATTATTGACCACCAGATCGTTACCTTCACGGTGCCATTCCAGCTTATCGGCCACCTCTTCCGGTCTGCCTTTCACCGCGGAAGGGCGATACAATAATTTGATGCGGGTATTAATGGCGATTTGCAGGGTATTAACGCCGTCAACGTGCTTAGATGATGGAATGGCCTTGATGTTCAGCCAATACAGAGACTCGCGGTCTTCAGGTAAATTTCCGCCCGTGCGAACGACGCGCAGCACGTTGTCTTCTTTGGCGTCCAGACGAAACAGCGGAGGGGTAATCAGGAACGGTGCTTTAGCCAGGTTTTTACCGCCGGCATCAACCCAGGACTGTACCAGATAATCCGTCGTATCCGGGTTTGAAAGACCAAGAGATGATTCCTTTTTATCTCCCTGGTAAACCAGGCGGGTGCCATTAATAATGACGCCCGCATGGGCAGTGGCTGCTACCAGTAAAAGAGTGCTCAGTAAATAACCGTGACGCATAAATATTTCTCAACATAAAGAAGAGATAGCAGCGTCACGCGGGGCGCTGCTATCTCCAGATTGATAATATCAGTTATAAATAACGGTGAAGGTTGAAACAGAGTTTGCTGGACCGGCAGTAATTGCCGCTCCGGTCTGAATATAACGCGCACCGAATTCCAGATCGTTTACGGTTGTGCCTGACGCTAACGGATATTGCTTAGACGGGGTGTATAAGCTCACCGGCTGGGCTGATGAATCAACCAGCTGGATGGCAACACCTGTCGCCGCGTCCGCGTCCGGCGTTACCGCCAGCGTGGAATTATTGTTCGCGTCCGGTGTACCGCCAAAATTAATGGCGGCAGAGGTCACCGTTTCTGGACAATCTTTTAACTGAATATCGAATTTCGTTAATGTGCTGGTCGATCCCGCGCCGGTAAATACCGTTTTCGATACTTTGCCAAGCTGAACGTTCAGCGGGTTACTTAACCCATTAACGACCTGACATGCGGAATCAATGATTTCGCCGGTAAAGTTAATTTGACCTTCACCGTTTGTGGCCGCAAAAGCGGATGCAGAACATCCGATCGTTGCAGCGATAAATAAACCTAACGCAACCTTGTTCATATTAAATCCTGGTGTATGTCGGGTAAAAACGTTGCCTGGACGTTTTCACCGCTGACGCTTAATGACTTTCCGCTGGTTATTTAATCAAAATTTGCATGAGTTGGATTCTTCTATTGAAATCACAAATAATTGAAATTTTGCTTGTGTTTAATTTTTTCTCTGTATTTCAGCGGTTTGATAAAAAACTAACGGCGAGACCCCCTTCGGGGCTATATTGTTAACAAGATGATGCAGTAAGGAGGATGTCGTGGATTATCGTAAAATTATCAAAGAGGTAGGGCGCGGGAAAAACCACGCGCGAGACCTGGACCGTGAAACCGCGCGCGCGCTGTACGCCCACATGCTGAACGGCGACGTGCCGGATCTGGAAATGGGCGGCATTCTGATCGCGTTGCGTATCAAAGGGGAAGGTGAAGCGGAGATGCGCGGTTTCTATGAAGCCATGCAGGCGCACACGCTGCGCTTAACCCCGCCGGTGGCGAAGCCAATGCCGATCGTGATCCCGACCTATAACGGCGCGCGCAAGCAGGCGAACCTGACGCCGCTGCTGGCGATCCTGCTGCATAAAATCGGCTTTCCGGTGGTGGTGCACGGCGTCAGCGAAGATCCCACCCGCGTGCTGACCGAAACGATTTTTGAACAGCTGGGCATTGAGCCCACCCTGCACGCCGGGCAGGCGCAGGCGAAGCTGGACGGACATCAGCCGGTCTATATTCCGGTGAAGGCGCTGTGTCCGCCGCTGGAAAAACAGCTCGACATGCGCTGGCGGATGGGCGTGCGCAACAGCGCGCACACGCTGGCGAAGCTGGCAACGCCCTTTGATGAAGGCGCGGCGCTGCGTCTTTCCAGCGTCTCGCATCCTGAATACGTTGGCCGCGTGGGGAAATTCTTCGAGGAAATTGGCGGCAGGGCGCTGCTGATGCACGGTACGGAAGGCGAAGCGTATGCCAACCCGCAGCGCTGCCCGCAGCTGACGCTGATCGATGCCGCCGGTGCGCGCGTGGTGCTTGAGCGCGGAGAGGAGAACCCCGCCGTCGCGCTGCCTGAGGCCAAGGATCCGCACACCACCGCGCGGTGGATTGAGCAGTGCCTCGCCGGAAGCGTGCCGGTTCCGCACGCCATTAAGCTCCAGATGGCCTGCTGCCTGCTGGCGACGGGGGAAGTTGAAACCGTGGAAGCCGGGCTTCAGCGCGTGGCGCAGTCGTTTTGATAAAAAAAAAGCCCGTCCAGTGGCGGACGGGCAAAAAGGGTAACAAACAGGGTCAATGAGGGTTGGAGCATCTCACCAGAGGGCCAGTGAGGGTGGAGCATAAATCTTTCGGTTATTTATAGATAACCGCGGTGCCGCTCAGCTTGTTGCTGTTGGTTGCGGAGGTGATGGTATAACCGCTTGCACCGGCAGCTGCGGCTTTCTCAGCGAGTTTCGCTTCCAGGCCGTCCAGCGTCGTCGCGCCATCTGCGCTCACCACGCCGATTTTGTTCATGTTCTGTGCCTGGGTAGAAGAGACAGGCTCTACGGCGAATGCGCCAAATGACAGGGCAGACAGAGCAACGGCAGCAACAGCATATTTGATGGTTTTCATGATTAATCTCTCGCAGGTTTCTGTTAGGGGACGGTGTTCCGTCGATGTGATGAGTATCACGTTTTTTTTCGCCGGAGAAAATCGAAGAGAATTGACGTGGTCAGTCAAAAAAATTGAATGACAAATAACTTATTGAATATTAATAAATTCAAATCGCGGCTTTACACTTCTTGTCGACGCGCTTTACAGAGCGCGGGAGAAGGGCACGTTTTGCTACACGCTTCGCTAAAAAGCGTGAGCGTAAAGGCGCGTAGCGAAACGGTGAGAAAAGGTAAAGTGAAGTCAACGCAGCTGGCTGTCTTTCGATCCTCTGCGATTATATCCCGAATGTGAAGCATTTTTTGAATCTTTATCCTGCTGGCAGGCGATGCATAACCGCACGCCGGGAATGGCCTTACGGCGCGCTTCGGGAATGTCTTCCCCGCACTCCTCGCATTCATGCAGGCTTTCGCCGCGCGGAATTTCGCCGCGAGCGCGCGCGACGGCATCTTCAATCGTACTGTTGATCTGTTCGTTGACGGCGTCGTCATTTGCCCAACCGGAAGCCATGGCGTCCTCCTGATAAGGAAAGGGAAGTCGTTAACCTATATGGGGTTAAATAATAGACAATCAAGGCGCGGGGCGCAGAAACTGCACCCGCCAGTCGGATGCAGTGCGATTTAAGAAGAGGCTTACTTGTAGATGGTGGCGGTGCCGTACATATGGTTATCCCCGCCTGCGGCGTTCACCACAAATCCTTTCGCGCCCTGTTCGCGCGCTTTTTCAGCCAGCTTATCCTGAAGATCGTCAAGGTTGCTGGCGCGGCTCACGGAAACGGTGCCCGCGGGGCGAAGCTGGCCGGTATCGGTGCTGGTGGTCAGGGACTCAACCGACAGCGCGGAGAACGATGCGGTAGCGAGCGCCCCGGCGAGAACAACAAGGGTCAGATACGTTTTCATAATCACATCCTCAAGGAAAACAACGGGTGATTCACCTTAAGTTTAGAAGTCCGGTGAGTGTGATTTAGCGCAAATATTTGATGATGATCTGCTTATTTTTTGAACGACAAAAGCTGACAATCTATTCACAGATCATAGACATACAGGTTTCTGTTTTTAGTCGACATTTTGACCCGCGCAGAGAAATATTTACCGTTGGGTCAGCACAGGGTATCTTACGCCGCTGTTTAAAGGAGAACGCCATGACTGCCCACAAGCCGGGATTACACCCGCGTAACCGCCACCGTAACCGCTATGACATGCAGGCGCTGTGCCTGAGCTGCCCGCCGCTGCAGGATTTTATTGTCCAAACGCCTGCCGGCGAGCCGACGGTCAATTTCGCCGATCCGCAGGCGGTTAAAATGCTCAATAAAGCGCTGCTGGCGCACTTTTACGGCGTGGCGCAGTGGGATATTCCGGACGGCTTTCTCTGTCCGCCCGTGCCGGGGCGCGCCGATTACGTTCACCATCTGGCGGATTTGCTGGCGGAAGGAAACGACGGCGCGGTGGCGCAGCAGGCCACCATTCTGGATATCGGCACTGGCGCCAACCTCATTTATCCGCTGATCGGCGCGCACGAGTACCAGTGGCGCTTTACCGGTAGCGAGATCGGCACCGACGCCTTTGCCAGCGCGCAGGCGATAATCAACGCCAACCCGGGGCTGAGCCGCGCCATTCGCCTTCGTCGCCAGAAGGATGAGGCCGCGATTTTCAACGGCATCATTCATAAAAACGAGCAGTACGACGCGACCATGTGCAACCCGCCGTTCCACGACTCGGCGGATTCCGCGCGCGCGGGCAGCGAGCGCAAGCGCCGCAACCTCGGCCAGGCGGAGGACGCCGCGCTGAACTTTGGCGGCCAGCAGCAGGAGCTGTGGTGTGAGGGCGGGGAAGTGGCGTTTATCCTGCGGATGATTGCCGAAAGCAAATCGTTTGGCCGTCAGGTGAAATGGTTCACCACCCTGGTGTCGCGCGGGGATAACCTGCCGCCGCTCTATCGCGCGCTCACCGAAGCGGGCGCGGTGAAGGTGGTGAAGAAGGAGATGGCGCAGGGCCAGAAGCAGAGCCGCTTTATCGCCTGGACGTTTATGGACAATAACAAGCGTCGCAAATAGCATCGCGACGCAGGCCGGGTCAGGCGAAGCCGCCACCCGGCTACAGCGTCGGCTCCTGCGGTGCGGGCGGCGCCGTTGGGGCCGGTGACGGCAGCACCTGATAGGTCTGCACCGGCATCCGCACGTCCGCCAGATCGAAGTGCTTTTTCACCATGCTGTCGAGGGCAAAGCGCACCGTCCACTGCTTTAGCGGCTGGGTGGTGAACGAGACGCGCAGGGTAAACGCCGTGTTCGTCAGCCCGACGATGCCCGCAAACGACGGCTCGCCGATCACCAGCCCGCGAATATCCTCCATCTCCATCAGCTCGCCGACGGCGTCCCGCAGCGCCTGCTTGGCTTTCTCCGCATCCTCATGGCGATCCACGTCGTAGTTCGCGACGACGGAACCAATCCCGCGCACAAAGTTGGCAAACGTAGTGATCGATGACCACGGGATAATGTGGTACGCCCCGGTGTCCTGACGCACGCCGACGGAGCGAATCGACATCCGCTCTACCGTGCCGGTGAGCGGCCCAATCGTCACCAGGTCGCCGGTGTTCATCCCGTTTTCAAACTGGATAAAGATGCCGGTGATGATGTCCTTCACCAGCGTCTGGGAGCCGAAGGAGATCGCCAGCCCCAGCGCCCCGGCGCCCGCCAGCAGCGGCGCGATGTTAACGCCGATTTCCGAGAGCACAATCATGATGGTAATGGTGCTGATGATCACCGCCAGCGCGTTGCGGAACAGCGTCAGCAGCGTGCGCGCACGGGCGCTGGGCAGCGGCCTGCCGTGAATATCCGACACCAGGCGGTTCTCAATCAGGCTTGCCAGCAGCGTCCAGCCCACCGCCGAGAAGAACAGAATCAGCGCGATGCGGATCAGGATATCGACGGTCTTTTCGCCCGCGCCGTAGTGCAGCCAGTTCCAGAAGTCGAACAATCCCCAGGCGTTAAGCAGCAGCATGATTGCCACGCAGACGGTGAGAATGCGCGCCACCTTCAGCGAAGCCGACATCCAGCCGTTAACCCGCTTTTGTAGCTCAGGATAGCTGTGCTGCACCTGCGGGGAGAGGGTGATGGTTTTTGAAATCCAGCGCGACAGCAGGCCCGACACGAACGCCGCGATGCCGATGATGGCCAGGCTCTTAAAGGTCGCGCCCATCATAAACTTCAGGCTGTTGCCCGGATCGAACAGCGAGAAGAAGCACAGCACGATAAAGTAAGCGCTCGCCAGCCAGTGCCACACCAGCGCGAAGGCGCGAATAAACAGGCTGAAGAAGGAGAGAGAGCGGTCGGCCAGGTGCAGCAGGCTTTGGGTAATCGCCTTTTTGTTGTGAAAAATGAGGTACAGCGCCCAGACGGTAATGCACAGCATGATCAGCACGTTTGCCAGCGCGCCGAACTGCACGTTGACCTGATTGGAGATAATCGGCACGCCGACCAGCAGGCCGTAGCCAATCAGCCCGCTGAGCACGCTCAGGCGCAGGGCCCAGTATCTGGCGCTGTCGTTGCCGACGTTGAAGGGGCGCAGCTCCGGCACGCGCGGGCAAAAAATCAGGCGCAGGAGCGCCTTGAAGAACTCAATCAGGGCGAAGGCGTTTAGGAACAGCGCCTGCTGAAAGGCGATGGTTTTGTTGCCCGCGTTGAGGTTGTCGGCCAGCTGCTGGCCGACAAAAAGCGTCAGCACCAGCAGGAGTAAATCAATAATAAACGCGCTCGCAATCATCAGCGGCAGGTGCAGCCAGCTGTTTTTCTGCTGGTTTTTCTTTCGTCCCCAGCGGCCCATTTTGCGATAAAGCGGCCAGGCGCAGAGGCGAACCAGCCAGTAAAAGGCAAAGATCCCCGCCGCCAGCAGCAGGAAATGGCGTGCGGCGTTGGAGAACGTCTCGGGGTTGAACGGCTTGTGGGGCGAGCCAATCAGGTTGCGGTAAAGCTGCGCAAAGCGTGACGCGAGCGCGTCGCCGTAGCGGCGGCTAACGTCGGTCACGTTCTCCAGCACCGTCTTTTGCTCGGTCACTTCCGGCGGCGTAATGGTTGGGACCGTTTCCTGCGGCGGGGTGGCGGCGGCGTGACGCAGCTGATCCACCAGCTCCTTGCGCGAGCCTTCGTTTTCAAGCACGTCCGCCAGCGCGCCGTAGGCCGCTTTTTTCTGCTCCGCGCTGGGTTCCGGGGGCGGGCTGGTTTGTTCCGTGGCGGTGCTTGCGCCGGTAACGCCGGGGATCGTCACCGCGAACGATGGCGCACTGAACAGGCTAATCAGAAGCAACAGGAACCACGGCACGGCATCCTCCGGAAAATGTCCAACAAAATGATAAGTATAGAGGGCAGGACGGGGAGGGGGATTTTTGGGAACAATCTGGCGAAAAAAAGCCGGGCGTGCCCGGCTTGATGCGTGTGCGACTGCCGTCAGGAGACGTGCTGCAAAAACTCCTGCAGGCGCTGGCTCGGCGGGTTGGCGATAAGCGCCTGCGGATTACCGTCTTCGGCAATGCGCCCTTTGTCGATGAAGATCAGGCGCGACGCCACTTTTTCAGCAAAGCCGATTTCGTGGGTCACGATCACCATCGTCATGCCTTCTTCCGCCAAGTCCTGCATCACCTTCAGCACCTCGTGGCGCAGTTCCGGGTCAAGCGCGGAGGTTGGCTCATCGAAGAGCATCATCTTCGGCTTAACCGCCAGCGCGCGGGCGATGGCCACGCGCTGCTGCTGGCCGCCGGACAGCTCGGACGGATAGTGGTGCGAGCGCTCGGCAAGCCCGACCTTCGCCAGCAGATCCTTCGCCAGCGCTTCGGCGGCCGCTTTATTGGCACCGCGCACGCGCAGGGGGCCGAACATCACGTTTTCCAGCGCAGTCAGGTGCGGGAACAGGTAGAACTGCTGGAACACCATGCCCGCTTCCTGGCGAATCAGGCGCTCGTCAACCTTCGGATCGTTAACCTTCAGCCCGTCGACGATCAGATCGCCGCTGGTGATCTCTTCCAGCTTGTTGATGCAGCGCAGCAGCGTGGATTTACCGGAGCCGGACGGCCCGATAATCACCACTACTTCGCCCTGCGTAATGTTCAAATCGATATTGTGCAGCACCTGGGTTGGGCCAAAGTGCTTGGAAACGTTTTTAAATTCAATCACAGGATTTTCATCCTTCTTTCAAGACGACGCAGAACAAAGCTCAGCACCAGCGTAATAATCAGATAAACCACGGCGACGGCGCTCCAGATCTCCAGCGCGCGGAAGTTGCCCGCAATGATCTCCTGGCCCTGACGGGTCAGTTCGGCCACGCCGATCACGATAAACAGCGAGGTGTCCTTAATGCTGATGATCCACTGGTTACCCAGCGGCGGCAGCATGCGGCGCAGGGCCAGCGGCAGGATCACGTGGCGAATGGTTTCGCGGCGAGAAAGGCCTAACGCCAGGCCCGCTTCGCTAAAGCCTTTGTGAATCGACAGCACCGCGCCGCGGGTGATTTCCGCGATGTAGGCACCGGAGTTGATCATAATGGTCACAACCGCGGCGCTGAACGGGTCAATGCGCAGGTCGTTGAAGGCCATTGGCAGGGCGAAGTAGATGAACATGACCTGAACGACAATCGGGGTGCCGCGGATCACTTCGATGAAAACCAGCGCAATGTGGTTAGCAATCCAGCCGCCATAGGTGCGGGCGAAACCGGCGACTAAGCCGATAATCAATCCGCCAACCAGACCGAGGACCGAAATCCACAGGGTCATTTTAGCGCCTTCAAGCAAGAGAGGAATGGCAGGCCAGATGGCGCTCCAGTCAAACTGCATGATGTATTCCTGTATACCGTGGTGAAAAACAAAAAATGTAGGCCCGGCGAGCGCGAGCGCCACCGGGCATTACAAACCTGCGTTCAGGCAGAATTATTTTGGTTCAGTACCGAACCATTTTTTATAGATTTCGTTGTAGGTGCCGTTCTCTTTCAGGGTTTTCAGCGCGCCGTTAACTTTGTTACGCAGGTCGTCGCTGCCTTTCGGGAACGCAATGCCGTACTGCTGTGCTTCAAGAGACTCGCCTACGGCTTTGAACTTGCCGTTGCCCGCGGTTTTGATGAAGTACAGGATGTTCGGCGTATCGTGCAGCACCGCATCGGCGCGGTTGGTGCCGAGCTCCATATAGGCGTTGTCGATGTTCGGGAACTGACGCAGGTCCTTGGTCTTGATGTTCGCTTTCGCGTAATCAACGGAACCGGTACCGCTCTTCACCGCCACCACTTTGCCGTCGAGATCTTTCACGCTTTTCACGTCGTTATTGTCGGCTTTTACCATCACCAGCAGGCCGCTTTTGTAGTAGCCGTCGGAGAAGTCGATCGCTTTTTTGCGCTCGTCGGTAATGGTGATGCCCGCCAGCGCGACGTCGACGTTTTTAGTCTGCAGCGCCGGGATAATGCCGCTGAAATCCATTGGCTTCAGGGTGTAATCCAGCTTCAGCTCTTTGGCGACGGCGGCCCACAGGTCCACGTCGAAACCAACGTATTTGTCGCCTTGTTTAAATTCGAATGGAACGAACGCCGTATCGGTTGCCACGACGAGTTTGTCGGCAGCGTGGGAAGACACTGCAAAAGCCAGGGTAAGTGCAGCCAGTGAAACTTTTAATACAGACTTCATAGCATTTCCTTTTATATCCACGGGGCGATCCCCTGCGAGAACATCAGGCACAATGAAAAAATCATGCCAACTTTACAAGTGATTGTTTTGTAAAGGGGAGGGTGTTATGCGTTGCACAATAAATGGATCAAACGCACCGGGCTGCACCAAACTGAAGCACCGTTTTGGTGCATAGCGTTTGGCCCAACTGACGAGCCCCTATTTAGCGTAAATTCTGGTGAGAAAACAATCTTCCGTTAACGATTGTGTGAGGTGATTATTACAATTGGTTTACTTAATCAGGCGGTAAGGGGGAACGTATGCACCATAAATGTGCAAAACCCCCGCCGGGCGGCGAGGGTTGGTCACTAATCCAAAAGGATTATTCGATGTTGGATTCAATGAACCACAGGAACTGATCCAGATCGCGAGACGCTGCGGTGAAGATATCCGCGGTGTCTTCGTCTTTCGCTTCGCCGATGGCTTTACGCACGTCGTTTGCCACAACGGCATAGCGATCCGCCAGCTCTTTCAGGTGGTCCTGAACGGTATGAATATCCAGCGGGTAGCTTTTCAGCGCCGTTTTGCTGTTGATCACCTGCGTGGTACCCAGCGCAACGCCGCCAAGCTGTACGGCGCGTTCTGCCATGGTATCAAGGTGGGTAACCAGTGCCGTGCGGAAGCCATCCAGCATTTCATGAACGGCAATAAAGTTTGCACCGCGCATATTCCAGTGGGCCTGTTTGGTGATCAGCGACAGATCGATGAACTGGATCACCTGGCGATTCAGCAGCTCAATGGTTGCTTTCTTATCGCTATCCGATACATCGTTACGGGTATAAAGCAGATTAGACGCTTTTGTTTTCACCAGTTTAGCGGTACTCATAATCTCATATCCTCTTGATGTTTTGTGTCCCAGGTAATTACGGGATTAAGTATAGCAGCTGATTTTTATCCTGCGGCTTGGCTCTGCCTATCGGTTTAATAGCGAGAATGCGGTTGAATCTGTAAGGCATTGAAAATAGTCAGGTTAGTTAAATTTGATGCAGATCAATCTTAATTCCTATTCAGACATACTCTACGGTGGAAATAGGACGGAAATATGACAATCAGGCAGGGGAATTATGTCGTGGGAAGGGGAGTGGCCATATTCCGCATGGCGCTATAACCATGCGGAAAAAAGGCTGCATTAATTGATATCGACTTTCTGGATTTTTGGCTCCGGGCGCACGGTGAGCGTCGATCCCATTGAGGCGGCAATAATTGAGCACAGTGCCAGCGTTTGGGTCAGCGTGAGGGTTTCGCCGAGGAAGACCATGCCGGAGATGGCGGCAAGCGCGGGCTCCATGCTCATTAGCGTGCCGAAAATGCGCGTAGGCAGGCGCGTCAGGGCAATCATCTCCAGCGAGTAGGGAAGCGCCGTTGACAGCACGGCGACCGCCAGGCCAACGGGCAGGATGGACCACTGCCAGATGGATTCCGTAGCCTGTGCCATACCGATTGGCACAAAGACGATCGCCGCAATTAAGGACCCCAGCGCCACCGTCGCCGGACCGTGCTCTTCACCCGCACGCTGCCCGGTGAGAATGTAGACTGCCCAGCAGGCGCCGGCGCCCAGGGCCAGCGCGGCGCCGGTGAGATCGATATGCGAAACGTTCTGACCCAGCGGCAGCAGGAACCACAGGCCCAGCACCGCCAGCACCACCCAGATAAAGTCTACCGGACGGCGGGAGGAGAAAAGCGCCACCGCCAGCGGGCCGGTAAATTCCAGCGCAACGGCAATCCCGAGCGGGATGGTCTGGATCGAGAGATAGAACATGTAGTTCATTGCGCCCAGGGACAGCCCGTAAAAAAGCAGGGGTAAACGCTGTTCCTTTTTAAAGCGCAGGCGCCAGGGCTTAAAGATGACGACCAGGATAAGGGTTCCCAGGGCGATACGCAGCGCCGTTACGCCCGGCGCACCGATCAGCGGAAAGAGGGATTTGGCGAGCGATGCGCCACTCTGGATGGAGATCATTGCGATCAATATTACGGCAACCGGTAGCAAGACCGATGACGTGCGGGAGAGCCCGGGCATCCTTTCTCCTGTCAATTTATGTCAAATGAGGTAAAAGTCGCAGTGTAATGGAAATATGCTGCTGCGGTTGAGGGATTGTTGAAAAAAAACCTGCTTAACTCTATAAAATGGTGAAGGATTGCTGGATTTTTCGCCAAACAGATTAGGAATAATCTGGATGAATGTTTCAGCACAGACGCGCAGTATTGGCGTTTTGTTGTGAAAATTTCATTTTAATTTAACAGGATAGCTATGAATGGAAACGTTCTGTTACAGGAAAGCATCCGTTAGACATCACGAATCTGAAAGAGTTTCACAATATTTTTTGATATATTTAAAACTTACGGACTTACTAGTATCACATTTGAGGTGGTTATGAAAAAAATTGCATGTCTTTCAGCACTGGCCGCTGTTCTGGCTGTTTCCGCAGGTACCGCTGTAGCTGCTACTTCTACTGTAACCGGTGGTTACGCTCAGAGCGATATGCAGGGCGTGATGAACAAAGCTAGCGGTTTCAACCTGAAGTACCGCTACGAGCAGGATAACAACCCACTGGGCGTTATCGGTTCTTTCACCTACACCGAAAAAGATCGTTCTGAAGATGGCGCTTATAACAAAGGTCAGTACTACGGTATCACCGCTGGTCCTGCTTACCGCCTGAACGACTGGGCAAGCATCTACGGTGTTGTAGGTGTTGGCTACGGTAAATTCCAGCAGACCGAAAACGAATCTGCTAACCGTACTGCTAGCAACAGCGACTACGGCTTCTCCTACGGTGCGGGCCTGCAGTTCAACCCGTATGAAAACGTTGCTCTGGACTTCTCCTATGAGCAGAGCCGTATCCGCAACGTTGACGTTGGCACCTGGATCGCGGGCGTAGGTTACCGCTTCTAATCACTTCGGTGAGCCAGTATAAAAAATCCGCCCATTGAGGCGGATTTTTTTTATCTTAGTTTTCGCCCCGCAGGGGAGAGGGCATCAGGCCGCTTACTTACTCTTAATATCGAAGATATCCGTCCCTAAGTGGTTGTAGTCAACTTTCTGTAACTTAAAGTTGGTAACGTACACTGGGGGAGCCTTCTTGTTAGAGATAAACGGATACGCATTTTTTATCTCTTTCGCTGAAATCCCCGTCCACTGCGAGAAGAAGGTCAGAAAATCGTTCGCCGAACGGCGCGCTTTAATGATGCGATGCGTTTTGTCGTCGCTGGACAGCACCATGAACGGCACCTGGAAGTTCTGCTGGAATCTGTCGTCGTGCGCCAGATACTGCACCGCTTTGCCGCGCTCCTTGAAGGCCAGCCCGTGGTCGGAGAAATAGACCATCGAGAAGGTGTCGCCCGTGTTGCGCAGCTGCGCGTAGAGTTTCGCGAGCAGGTCGTCGGTTTGCGTCATGGTGTACAGGTAGCAGGACGTCTCCTTTGACTGCACAAATTCGGCGTATTTCCCCTGGGTGCGGTCGCACGCCTGCGGGTGTGAACCCATCAGATGCAGGACGATCAGCTGCGGCTGGGGGCGCTGGGTGGCAAACACCTGTGCCGTCATCTTCAGCAGGGCTTCATCCTGCGTGTTTTTATCCGCTTCGAAATCACCGCTTTTCAAAAACTGAACTTCGTCCGCCCGCTTCGCAATGCTGGCAATCGCCGTATCGTATTCGCCGATCTGCCCCTGGTTGGAAAACCACCAGGTCTGGAATCCCGCGCGGTTGGCCAGGGTAACAAAGTTATCCTGGTACTGCGGCTTTTCGTCCACCACGCGGTTGAGCGTCAGGCCCAGCGACTTCTGCGTCGAGCCGCTGGCCGCCACGTAGTCGGTAAACAACGTGCCGTTAACCGAGCTGGCGAACGGCGTGTTATCCCAGTGTCCACCGAACGCCCCCAGCGCGTCGCGACGCGCGCTTTCACCGATCACCACCACGTAGGTATGGTACTTCGGCTTCACCGCCAGCACGTTCCAGGTGTCTTTCATCGTGGAAAGCTCGGCCATCCGCGCCTGCTCGTCGAGCACTTCCTCGTTATTGACCACCACGTCTTTCACAAAGCGAAACACCGGATAGCCCGTGTCCTTGAGCTTGAACACGCCGCCCCAGGCCAGGTTCTGCACCGGCGCAACGAAGAAGGTTGCCACGCTAACCGCCAGGCACAGGCTTTCCAGTTTGCCCCACGCCTTTTTCTCCTCCGGCCTGCGGCGAACCGCAATCACGCCGAGGGCGAAAATGAACAGGCCGACAACGTAGCTGTACCAAGGGAAGATCGTAAGGATCTCCGTGGACTCTTCCACATTGGTGGAGTGCAGCGCCAGCAGGGTATTAAAGTTCGGCGAGCCGTAGGCCTGGCCAAACGGGAAATAGAGCGCCGCAATCAGCGAGCAGCTCCCCAGCAGGATTTTCTGCGCGCGCGGCGCGGTTCGCCACAGCACGTGGAGGATGCAGGTAAACGCGACGGCATAGAGCAGGCTGAACGGGTAGCCAAGGGCAAAGTTAATCAACAGCGATTGCAGAAAGTAAAATCCCGTCCACGGGCTTAAGGCCCGGCTGCGGGTAACAAGCGTATCTTTAAGGGTTAAATTCATAGGTCACTATCATGAAAACGCCATGTGCTCACCCTGGCGCCAAGGGTCAAAGCCTGCCTGACAGTGCGTGGAAAGGGAATTGGGGTCCGCTTCAGCGAGCCGCAAATTGTGCAGGGCTGCAAGAAGATAGTGCGAGCGCGAAATAAGGTCAACAGTTGTTAAACGGATGTTTTGCGAGGGGGGCTGCAAATCCGTAAAAAAGATCGGGTATTAGGTGGCCAGGGGCCAGAATACGGGGGGATTGTGACAAAAAAGTGAAGCGGCGTACCGCGACGCCGCTTAGTGGGAAGGTTTATCGTCCTGGTGCGGTTTGTTGCTAAACATATCGCACAGCATGTTCAACAGCAGCAACCGTACCTTAAAGGGAGAGTGGGTAAACACGTTCATACACCTCTTAAATTCATTCATATGGCCTCCTGATTTCCGATCCCTTCGATCCGTGAAGGGTGACTGCATTACATACAGATATAGCACAGGCTATATTGTATAGCTATGGCTAATTCGTTAATTTTTTGTGCTTGTGGAGCTATGGTTTACAATGTGCGCTCCGTTACAGGGCGCTGGAAGCGTCACCCCCATTGAGGAAGCACAATGAACCGTCGCGCAGGTAAGCCAACAACAAAAAAAACGACGCAACTGGTGAACGTTGAAGAGCATGTAGAAGGGTTCCGCCAGGTTCGCGAGGCGCACCGCCGCGAGCTGATTGATGACTACGTAGAGCTGATTTCCGATTTGATTCGCGAAGTGGGCGAGGCGCGTCAGGTCGATATGGCCGCCCGACTGGGCGTATCCCAGCCAACGGTTGCCAAGATGTTAAAAAGACTGGCGTCCGTGGGGCTGATCGAAATGATCCCCTGGCGCGGCGTATTCCTGACGCCGGAAGGGGAAAAGCTGGCGCAGGAGAGCCGCGAGCGCCACCAGATCGTCGAAAACTTTCTGCTGGTGCTGGGCGTCAGCCCGGAGATTGCCCGCCGCGATGCGGAAGGGATGGAGCATCACGTCAGCGAAGAGACGCTGGTGAGGTTTCATGAGTTTACGCTCAAGTATGGTTCTTCCGCTGAATGAACATCCCCGGGCTGCGGGCGCTGGCGCGCGATCGTTTCTTCCATCTTTTATTACTCATTGGCGCAGGGCTTAGCCTCTTCGTCCCCTTTTCGCCGCGCGCCTGGCCCGCGGCCATTGACTGGCGCACCATCATCACCCTGAGCGGGCTGATGATGCTGACCAAGGGCGTGGAGCTGAGCGGCTATTTTGACGTGCTGGGGCGCAAAATGGTTCGCCGCTTTGCCACCGAGCGCAGGCTGGCGCTGTTTATGGTCTTTTCCGCGGCGCTGCTCTCCACGTTTCTGACGAACGACGTGGCGCTGTTCATCGTGGTGCCGCTGACGCTCACGCTGCGCAAGCTGTGTGAAATTCCGGTTACCCGGCTGATCATCTTTGAAGCCCTGGCGGTCAACGCTGGGTCGTTGCTTACGCCCATCGGCAATCCGCAAAACATCCTCCTGTGGGGTCGCTCCGGACTGTCGTTTGCCGCCTTTACCTGGCAGATGGCGCCGCTGGCGCTGGTGATGATGGCGTCGCTGCTGGCGGTATGCTGGTTCGCGTTTCCGGATAAAAAGCTCCAGTACCACAGTGGAGCGGCAGGCCCGCAGTGGCAGCCGCGGCTGGTCTGGAGCTGCCTCGGCCTTTATATCGTTTTCCTGATCGCGCTGGAAATGAAGCTCGAGCTGGTGGGCGCGCTGCTGGTCGCCGCCGGGTTTTTAGCCCTGGCGCGGCGCGTGCTGGTGAGCGTGGACTGGACGCTGCTGCTGGTGTTTATGGCGATGTTCATCGACGTGCATCTGCTGATCCAGCTTCCCGTTCTGCAGCACGTGCTGCACAGCGTCACCGGGCTGTCCCAGCCGGGGCTGTGGCTCACGGCCATCGGCCTGTCGCAGTTCATCAGCAACGTGCCGTCGACCATTTTGCTGCTCAACTATGTTCCCCCCACCGCGCTGCTGGCCTGGGCGGTCAATATCGGCGGCTTTGGCCTGCTCCCCGGATCGCTGGCAAACCTGATTGCCCTGCGCATGGCGAACGATCGCCGCATCTGGTGGCGCTTCCACCTGTGGTCGATTCCGATGCTCGTCTGGGCGGCGGCGATCGGATTCGGACTATTCCTTCTCATATAGTGCGTTATTTGTCAGTTTTTCCTGGCAAATGTATAGCAGCGTCCTAGCTTTAGTGAACGGCATAGTGTGATGCCGCTCACTGACAGGACCGTTGCTGACCATGGCTGAAGAACAGAATCCGCCTGCTGACGAGCAGGAAAAAAACAATAATGAGCGCAAGCGCCCCGGCAAAAAACCGTTAATTATCCTCGGCATCGTGGTTGTGGTGATGGTTATCGTGGCGCTGCTCTGGTGGTTTTTAACCCGTAACGAAGAGACCACCGACGATGCCTTTACCGACGGCGACGTGGTGACCATTGCCCCCAAAACGGCGGGCTACGTCATCGAGCTGCGCGTAAGGGACAACCAGCGCGTGAAAAAGGGCGACGTGCTGGTGACGATCGACCCGCGCGACACCACCGCGCAGCGCGACCAGGCGCAGGCCCAGCTTGGGCTGGCGATTGCCCAGCTCCACCAGGCGCAGGCCCAGCTGGCGCTTTCGAAGGTGCAATATCCCGCCCAGCGCGACGAAGCCAAAGCCCAGGTGCTGAAGGCGCAGGCCGACATGGCCAACGCCCAGGCGGAGTATCGCCGCCAGCGCGGCGTTGATCCGCGCGCGACCACCCAGCAAAGCATCGATTCTGCCAACGCCCAGCTGCGCAGCGCCCAGGCAGGCCTTGCCAGCGCGCAGGCGCAGCTGGAAGTGGCGGAGCAGGTTCAGCTGCAAATTCGCCAGCAGGAAACCAACGTTGAGGCCCGCGAACAGCAGGTGGAGCAGGCGAAAGCCCAGCTGGAAACGGCCAATCTTAACCTCTCGTACACCGAGGTCCGCGCCCCGTTCGATGGCTATGTGACCAAACGCAACGTTCAGCCGGGCACGCTGGTGCAGGCGGGAACGGCGCTGTTTTCACTGGTCTCCCCGAACGTCTGGGTAGTGGCCAACTTCAAGGAATCGCAGCTCGAGCGCATGAAGCCGGGCGATAAGGTCAGCGTGTCGGTCGACGCGTGGCCGGACATGGCGCTTGAGGGCCATATCGACAGCATCCAGCAGGGCAGCGGCTCGCGCTTCTCCGCGTTCCCGTCGGAAAACGCCACCGGTAACTTCGTCAAAATCGTTCAGCGCGTGCCGGTGAAAATCGTCATTGATAAAGGGCTGGATCCGAACAGACCGCTGCCGCTGGGGCTGTCGGTTGAGCCGAAGGTGACGGTGGAATGACGGACCA
>AGFT01005800.1_pt1 | contig 23842 bp, 24 predicted proteins | sample 305848 | NCBI WGS metagenome assembly AGFT01 (sample SAMN02954282, study PRJNA62043) | ant fungus garden metagenome | biome: terrestrial; feature: Atta colombica fungus garden; material: fungus garden; isolation source: Atta colombica fungus garden bottom | host: Atta colombica | place: Panama...
ATAATCTGCCGAACTTCGTCGAGCGTGGTGGTACCGGAAGTACCCAGATCCAGTTTGTTGCCGTCGCTGCCCTTAATGACGCCCTGTACCAGCGCGAACTGCAGCGGCTGCGCCACCAGCTGGGTGGTGCCATTGCTGGCGTTGATCGCCACCTTGTAGGAACCATTCGGCGCCGTGGTGCCGTCCGTCAGGCTGCCATCCCAGGTAAAGGTATGAACGCCCGCCTTCAGCGCGCCGATCTCGATCGTGCGCACCACCGTGCCGTTGGCATCGGTGATGGTCGCCGTCACTTTGTCCGCCGACTGCTGCAGCTCAACGCCAAACGGCGTGGTGGTGGTCGTCGTCGTGCCGTCCGTGGTGCTGCTGCCCGCCAGAATGGTGGTGCCCGGGATCATCACGCCGTGTCCAATCAGGTTTGCGGCCTGCAGGGACTGGCTGTTGTCGATCTGGCCCGAGACGGAGCCGAGCGTGGTGTTTAGCTTCTCGATGCCGCTGACGGTGCTGATCTGCGCAAGCTGCGTGGTCAGCTCGTTGTTCTGCATCGGGTTGGTCGGGTCCTGGTTTTTGAGCTGCGCAACCAGCAGCGTCAGAAAGCTGCTCTGCAGATCGTTGGCGCTGCTTCCGGTGAGGGATTTGCTGCCGGAAGCGCTGCTCGCGCCACTGACGCCAGCGTTGGTGGGGTCATTAAGATTTACGGCGATGGACATGCTTGTCTCCTTTACTGGCCGAGAGTGAGCGTTTTGAGCATCATGCTCTTCACGGTATTGAGCACTTCGACGTTGGCCTGGTAGCTGCGCGAGGCGGACATGGAGTTCACCATTTCCCCCACCACGTCCACGTTAGGCATTTTCACGTAGCCGCTGGCGTCAGCGAGAGGGTTGCCGGGCTCGTACACCAGCCTGTCGGGGGCCTGGCTTTCCACCACGTCAGCGACTTTTACGCCGCCCGTTGCCGCGCCGGGCGCAGCGTCAACCTGAAAGACCACCTGCTTCGCGCGGTACGGCTGGCCGTCCGGGCCGGTGACGCTGTCGGCGTTCGCCAGGTTACTGGCCGCCACGTTCAGGCGCTTCGACTGCGCCGTGAGCGCCGAGCCGGCGATATCAAAAATATTCAGCAAGGCCATTTATCAGTTGCCCCCCTGCAGGACGTTCATCATGCCTTTGATCTGCCCGCCGAGGACGGTCAGGCCCATCTGGTACTTGAGGCTGTTATCGGCGAACTGCGTGCGCTCCCGGTCCATGTCCACGGTGTTACCGTCGAGAGAGGGCTGGTCGGGAATGCGGTACAGTAAATCCGTTGCCGGTGCGGTCATCGCCTGAGCGGGAATATGGCGAGAGGAGGTCATCGCAAGCGCGACCCCCGTTCCTTCGGCGCGTCCGCGCTCCATCACTTTTTTAAGCTCACTGGAAAAATCAATATCGCGCGCCTGAAACCCGGGGGTGTCCGCGTTCGCGATATTCGCGGCTAAAATCTCCTGCCGCTGGGCGCGCAAGTTGAGCGCTTCCTGCTGAAAACGTAGCGCGGCGTCGAGTTTATCGAGCATGTCTCCTCCGCTGATGGCAAAATTTCAGTTCACAGCTTAAATCTCAAGGGGTCGCCCCTATCGAAGGAATAAGCGCAAAATGCGTCGCTATTTGTTGCGTTGATGCAAAACCACTGCAGGTAGAATTTGCTCAACTCAGGAAACGGTGGAACTTGCGATGCGGACGTTAAAACGAGGCCTGGCGGCGGCCTTTATGCTTTTAAGCCCCCTGGTGCAGGCTGACGATCTCAACGGCCAGCTGGCCGCGTTTTTTACGCAGCAGCTGGCAGGCTTTAGCGATGAGGTGGTGATTAACGTGCGCACGCCGCCCAACCTGCTGCCCTCCTGCGAAGCGCCGTCCTTTAGCGTGACCGGCAGCGCCCGCCTGTGGGGCAATGTGAACGTGCTGGCGCGCTGTCCCGGCGAGAAGCGCTATTTACAGGTTGCCGTTCAGGCGACGGGGAATTATGTTGTTGCCGCCCAGCCGATCGCGCGCGGCAGCGTGCTGCAGGCCAGCAGCGTGACGCTCAAGCGCGGCCGCCTGGATCAGCTTCCGCCAAAAACGATGCTGGATATCAGCCAGGCTCAGGAGGCGGTGACCCTGCGCGACGTGGCGCCGGGCCAGCCGATTCAGCTCTTTATGCTGCGTCAAGCGTGGCGGGTGAAGGCCGGGCAGCGCGTGATGGTGGTGGCCAACGGCGACGGCTTTAGCATCAACGGCGAAGGCAAGGCGCTCAACAACGCTGCCGTGGCGCAAAACGCCCGCGTCAGGATGTCTTCAGGCCAGGTGGTAAGCGGCACCGTCGATACCGATGGGAATATTCTGATTAACCTATAATCTTTTTAAAGATTTCGCGGCGACTGCCGATAAATATTCAACGAATGATGAGAGCAGGCGCCATCGCCGCGAACCCTCGATGAGGACAACCCTATGAGCATTGATCGTACATCAGCCCTGAAGCCGGTTAGCACTGTACAACCTCGCGAAACAAGCGACGCGACGCCGCAGAAAACGCGTCTGGAAAAAACGTCGACGGCCAACAGCACCAGCGTCACCCTGAGCGACGCGCAGTCAAAACTGATGCAGCCGGGCGGCAGCGATATCAACATGGAGCGCGTTGAAACGCTGAAAAACGCGATCCGCAACGGCGAACTGAAGATGGATACCAGCAAAATTGCTGATGCGCTGATTCAGGAAGCACAGAGTTTCTTACAGAGTAACTAACCGCATGAGTCGACTGTCAGAAATACTGGATCAGATGACGGTTGTTCTGAACGACCTGAAAACCGTAATGGACGCGGAACAGCAGCATCTTTCTTCCGGTCAGATCAACGGCAGCGCGCTGCAGCGCATTACGGAAGATAAAAGTTCGCTGCTGGCGACGCTGGACTATCTGGAGCAGCAGCGCCGCGCGGAGCAAGATTCGACGCGCAGCGCCAACGACGACATTATCGAGCGCTGGCAAACCATCACGGAAAAGACCCAGCATCTTCGCCATCTCAACCAGCACAACGGCTGGCTGCTGGAAGGGCAGATTGAGCGCAATCAGCAGGCTCTTGAGGTGTTGAAGCCCCATAAAGAGCCTGGCCTGTACGGTGCGGATGGACAAGCATCGCCGTCGCGGCTGAACGGTGGGAAAAAGATTTCGATTTGACGCCTACGCGGCAGGTCATGCAGCGGGGAGCACCATGCGGTGGCTCCCCTTTTCTGTTTACGCCGTTCGGCGAGCAAACTCTTTTACTTTGAATCCGAGCACCGCCAGGGTCGCAAAGTACGCCACAACCCCGACGACCACCACGGCGAACAGGCGCAGCAGGCGGTATGGCATCGTGCCGACCGACCAGTCCGGCATAACGTACAGCATGCCGACGAGCGCCGCCGACATCACCAGCACGGCAACCACTAAACGCACCAGGAAGCTCGCCCAGCCCGGCTGCGGCGTAAAGATGTCCTGCTTGCGCAGCTGCCAGTAGAGCAGCGAGGCGTTCAGACAGGCTCCCAGACCAATCGACAGCGACAGGCCGGCATGCCTGAGCGGGCCGATAAACGCCAGGTTCATCAGTTGCGTCATCACCAGCGTGACGATGGCGATTTTAACCGGCGTTTTAATGTCCTGACGGGAGTAGAAGCCCGGTGCCAGCACCTTCACGACGATAAGCCCCATCAGCCCGACGGAGTACGCCACCAGCGCGCGCTGGGTCATCGCGGCGTCGAACGCGGTAAATTTGCCGTACTGGAACAGCGACACGGTCAGCGGCTTCGCCAGAATCCCCAGCGCCACCGCGCTCGGCAGCGCCAGCAGGAAGCAGAGGCGCAGCCCCCAGTCCATCAGGCGACAGTACTCGTCGTGGTTGCCGCTGGCGAAGCTTTTCGACAGCGACGGCAGCAGAATGGTCCCCAGCGCCACGCCCAGCACGCCGGACGGAAACTCCATCAGGCGGTCGGCGTAGTACATCCAGGAGACCGAGCCGGAGACGAGGAAAGAGGCGAAGATGGTGTTGATGATCAGTGAAATCTGGCTGACGGAGACGCCCAGAATCGCCGGGCCCATCTGCCTGATGACCCGCATCGCCCCGGCATCGCGGAAGTTAATGCGCGGCAGCACCAGCATGCCAATCTTTTTCAGGTGCGGAAGCTGGTAGGCCAGCTGCAATACCCCGCCCACGGTGACGGCCCACGCCAGCGCCAGAATCGGCGGGTTGAAGTGCGGCGCGGCGAACAGCGCAAAGCCGATCATGCTGACGTTCAGCAGCGTCGGCGCAAAGGCCGGTACGGAAAAGCGGTTCCAGGTATTGAGGATCGCCCCCACCAGCGAGGCCAGCGAGATCAGCAGAATATAGGGGAAGGTAATGCGCAGCAGCTGCGAGGTCAGCGCGAATTTATCCGCGGTGTCGGCGAAGCCCGGCGCGGTGACCATGATCACCCACGGCGCGGCCAGCATCCCCAGCACGGTGACCATCGCCAGCGCCAGCGTCAGCAGGCCGGATACGTAGGAGACAAACACCCGGGTCGCCTCTTCGCCCTGCTTGCTTTTGTACTCGGCGAGGATCGGCACAAACGCCTGCGAGAATGCCCCCTCGGCGAAAATACGGCGCAGCAGGTTCGGCAGCTTGAACGCCACGAAGAAGGCGTCCGTTGCCATTCCGGCACCAAAGATCCTTGCCACAATCGCGTCCCGCGCAAAGCCAAGCACGCGAGAGAACATGGTCATCGAGCTGACGGCAGCCAGCGATTTTAATAAGTTCATTAACGTGAATTTCCACAACCACACGGCAAAACGCCTGCAGTGCAGGCGTTGAAGAAGCGCTTAGTCTACCCGGATTTCAACGAATTACTATCCGCAGATGTTACAGCGGATTATTCACTCATGGCGTCGCGCCAGAGCTTTTCCACGATGCGCTGGGCCGCGATCGCCTGTTCTCCGGAAGTTTCAGGAACCGTCTGATTCTGCACGCAGGTGATGAAGTGCCGCGCGCAGCCCGCGAAGCCGCGTTGCTCCAGCGTGCTCTGCCAGCCGGGAACGGGAAGCGCCACGACGCCGCAGCCCTTCTCCTCCCGCCATTCGCGCATGTCGGTGACGTCATACAGCGCGCCGTCCGTCACCGCCTGTACGGATTCCCGCTGGCTGCCCGCGCGACGGTGCATGCTGGTGGTGACCTGCAGATGGTCGAGCGCAAAATGGTGCTCGGCGTAGACCATCTGCCCCTCGTCATTGGTGAGCAGCGTGCCGCTCTTGAGCTGCGCGTTGCCGCCGGTGAGCCACAGCGCCGTATCCACCACGTGCAGATAGTCGTCCAGCAGGGTGAAGCGCAGGTCGTTCGGCTCAACGCTGTCGGTACGGTGCTTATCCATGCGCAGGGACGCAAAACGCCCTGACTGAGCCTTCAGCTGCTGGTAAAGCGGCGCAAAGCGGCGGTTAAAGCCGACCATCAGCGTCAGATTCTTGCGCGCCGCCAGCTCGATCAGGCGTTCGGCGTCCTGCACGCTCTCCGCCAGCGGCTTATCGACACAGACGTGAACGCCCGCGTTTAAGAGCTCGCTCACCACCTGAAAGTGCGTCGGCGTAGAGGTATGCACGAACACCGCGTCGCAGTCGCGGGCCAGATCCTGCAGCGAGTTGGCATACGGCATTCGCCAGGTTTCGCAGATCCGCTCCGCCTTTTCGCGCGTCGGCGACCACGCGCCCTGCAGCGTCCAGTCCGACGCCGCGCCCAACACCGGAAGCCAGGCCTTTTGCGCAATGCCGCCCAGCCCTACCACGCCTACACGTAATTTTGTCACCGCTAGTCTCCTAAATGTGCCAGCAACGCGTCCAGGCGCTGCTTCAGCCCGGCCACCTCGTCTTCAAGCGCCTCGACCCGCGCCGCCAGGCTAGCGTCGCCTTCTATACTTTCGGCGACGGCAGCGGTGTCTGAAACGTCCGTTTCGTCGTTAAACAGATGTCGGTAGCGGCTCTCGCGCTTGCCGGGCTCGCGCGCAAGGCGCAGCACGTAGGGGCCATCCTCGCGGGAGGTCAGCCCTTCCAGCGTCGCCTCTACTTCCTGCACGTCGCGAAACTCGTGCATGCGGGAGGCGCGGGAGCGCAGCTCGCCCGGGGTCTGCGCGCCGCGCAGCAGCAGCGTGGCGACAATCGCCACCTCGGCGGGGCTTAGCTTCAGGTCGCCAAATTCCGAGTTGCAGAAGCGCTGCTCATATTTCGTCACGCGGTTGCCGAACCCGCTGACGGTGCGAAGATAATGGCGCTTTACCAGCGCGTCCAGAATCTCCTGCACCTCCTGCTCGCTCAGGTTCATCACCGGCTCGCGGTTGGTCTTCTGGTTGCAGGCCATCGTCACGGCGTTAACAGAGAGCGGATACTGCTCCGGCGTGGTGATCTGCTTTTCAAGCAGGCAGCCAATCACGCGGGCTTCTGTCCCGCTTAACTGATATTTCATCTTTTCTCCTTAGCGACCTGCGCTCCAGTCCCGAGTGGTTAACGCCGTTAGCACGTGGTCGCGCCATTCACCATCAATCAGCAGATAGTCTTTGGCGTAACCCTCTTTTTCAAACCCAAGACGCGCCAGCAGATCCCCGCTGCGCTTATTGTGCGGCATGTAATTCGCCATGATGCGGTGGATATGCTGGGTGCGCTGCATATAGCGAATCGCCGCCGTCAGCGCCTCGTACATCATCCCCTGCCCTTGCCACTTCTGCCCGATGGAGTAGCCAAGGTAGCAGGCGTGAAACGACCCGCGCACCACGTTAGAAAAGTTGGCAATGCCGATAATTTCTTTTTCTTCAGGATCCAGCAGCGCAAAATAGAAGGCGCTGCCCTGCTTATGAAATTCGGCAATCATGCTGAGGCGCGCCTGCCAGCCGGAGGGGTAGCAGTGGCTTTCATCCCGAACGGGTTCCCAGGGCTTTAAAAACTGGCGATTCTCGGCGTAATAATCCGCCAGCCGCCAGGCATCACGCTCGTGCACCAGACGAACAACCAGCCTGTCCGTCGTCAGACGCACCTTTGGCACATTGCTGCGATAGCCAAACATCGATACCACTCCTTCCCGTCACGTCGACTCAACCCATTATGTTTACTATACCTGCGCCTGCGCCTTCTGTGAAAACAGTGACATACCATTTTCACCTCTTTTCACATTTTTCGATGAGAACTCTCTATCAAAGCACTCTTTTGATAAAAAAATATTGTCGCTGGCGGGGGTGGGAAAAGGCCGGGGAACGCCGCAGAATGTTAGCGTGCTCACCGTCTCTTTTCCCTGGAGGGGAAATGTCCCGCGTATCGCAGGCCCGGAACCTGGGTAAATACTTCCTTCTCGTCGATAACATGCTGGTCGTGCTCGGCTTTTTTGTCGTTTTTCCGCTTATCTCGATTCGCTTTGTCGATCAGATGGGCTGGGCGGCGCTGGTGGTCGGCATTGCGCTGGGATTACGCCAGCTCGTCCAGCAGGGGCTGGGCGTATTTGGCGGCGCCATCGCCGATCGGTTTGGCGCCAAGCCGATGATCGTCACCGGCATGCTGCTGCGCGCAGCGGGCTTTGCCACCATGGCGATTGCCCACGAGCCGTGGCTGCTGTGGTTCTCCTGCTTCCTATCCGGGATTGGCGGTACGCTGTTCGACCCGCCGCGCACCGCGCTGGTGGTGAAGCTGATCCGCCCCCAGCACCGCGGCCGCTTTTTCTCCATTCTAATGATGCAGGACAGCGCCGGGGCGGTGATTGGCGCCCTGCTCGGCAGCTGGCTGCTGCAATACGATTTTCGTCTGGTCTGCGCCACCGGGGCCGTGCTCTTTATTCTGTGCGCGCTTTTCAACGGGCTCTATTTGCCCGCGTGGAAGCTCTCGACGGTAAAAATTCCGGTGCGCGAAGGACTCGGCCGCGTGCTGAGCGACAGGCGCTTCGTGACCTATGTCCTCACGCTCACGGGCTATTACATGCTGGCGGTGCAGGTGATGCTGATGCTGCCGATCATGGTCAACGACATTGCGGGCACGCCCGCCGCGGTGAAGTGGATGTACGCCATAGAAGCGTGCCTGTCGCTGACGCTGCTCTACCCTATCGCCCGCTGGAGCGAGCGGCGCTTTCGTCTTGAGCACCGCCTGATGGCCGGCCTGCTGCTGATGACGCTGAGCATGATGCCGATCGGCCTCGTCGGCTCGCTGCAGCAGCTATTTACCCTGAGTTGCACGTTCTACATTGGCTCCATCATCGCCGAACCGGCGCGCGAAACGCTGGGCGCCTCGCTTGCCGACGCCCGCGCCCGCGGCAGCTACATGGGCTTTAGCCGCCTGGGGCTGGCCTTCGGCGGCGCGCTGGGCTACGCCGGAGGTGGCTGGCTGTTTGATGCAGGAAAAGCGTTAAGCCAGCCGGAGCTGCCGTGGATGATGCTGGGCGTAGTCGGTTTTATTACGCTTATCGCCCTGTGGTGGCAGTTCAGCCAAAAGCGCAGCACCCGCGGCATGCTGGAGCCTGGCGCCTGATCCCCCCACGGCGGAAGCCCTTTCCGCCGTTATAATCAGTTTTTTCTGCTGGTTTCCGCCCATTCAGACTGACATACTGGCGCGAGAGGATAAAAGCGCCGATTTTATGTTGAGGAACGCCATGAAGAAAATCGTCATTGCCGCTGCGCTCGTCGTCAGCGGCCTGCTGGTGGGATGTAACCAGCTTACGCAGTACACCGTCAGCGAGCAGGAAATTAATCAGGCGCTTGAAAAACGCAATAACTTCTCGAAGGACATCGGCGTGCCGGGGCTTGCCGACGCCCACATCGTGCTGAGCAACCTGACCAGCCAGATTGGCCGCGAGGAGCCGAACAAGGTTACGCTTTCCGGCGATGCGAATCTGGATATGACCTCGCTGTTCGGCAACCAGAAAGCGAACATTAAGCTGAAGCTCAAGGCGCTGCCGGTATTCAATAAAGAGAAAGGCGCGATCTATCTGCAGGAGATGGAGGTGGTTGACGCGGTAATTACGCCGGACAAGATGAAGCCGGTGCTCCAGACCCTGATGCCCTATCTCAACCAGTCTCTGCAAAACTACTTTAACCAGCAGCCTGCGTACGTCCTGAGCGAGGACAACAGCAAAGGCGAGGCGCTGGCGAAAAAGTATGCCAAGGGAATCGAGGTGAAGCCGGGAGAAATCATCATTCCCTTCACCGACTAACCCAGGGGGCGCACGAGCGCCCCTTTTTTTTACGGAAAAGTGTGCAAACGAAAACGTTTCCGCTTATGATTTGTGTCCGGCAAAAACAGCCATCCTAATGACTGATTCTACTCAAGCCGGAGCTTCCATGACTGCACAATCCCAGGTTCTTAAAATCCGCCGCCCTGACGACTGGCACATCCATCTGCGCGATGGTGACATGCTGAAAACCGTCGTGCCGTATACCAGCGAACACTATGGCCGCGCGATTGTTATGCCAAACCTGGTCCCGCCAGTCACCACCGTCGAGGCCGCTATCGCCTATCGTCAGCGTATTCTGGATGCCGTTCCCGCCGGGCACGATTTTACTCCGCTGATGACCTGCTACCTGACCGATTCACTCGATCCGAACGAGGTTGAGCGCGGGTTCAACGAGGGCGTATTTACCGCCGCCAAGCTCTACCCGGCGAATGCCACCACCAACTCCAGCCACGGCGTGACCAGCATCGATGCCATCATGCCGGTGCTGGAAAGAATGCAAAAGCTGGGCATGCCGCTGCTGGTGCACGGTGAGGTGACGCACGCGGAAATCGACATTTTCGACCGCGAGGCCCGCTTTATCGACACCGTAATGGAGCCGCTGCGCCAGCGTCTTCCCGCGCTGAAGGTGGTTTTTGAGCACATCACCACTAAAGACGCCGCCGAGTACGTGCGCGACGGCAACGAGCTGATCGCCGCCACCATCACCCCTCAGCACCTGATGTTTAACCGCAACCATATGCTGGTCGGCGGCGTGCGCCCGCACCTGTACTGTCTGCCGATCCTCAAGCGCAATATTCACCAGCAGGCGCTGCGCGAGCTGGTTGCCAGCGGCTTCTCTCGCGCGTTTCTCGGCACGGACTCCGCGCCGCACGCGCGCCATCGCAAAGAGGCCAGCTGCGGCTGCGCGGGCTGCTTTAACGCCCCTACGGCGCTGGCGAGCTATGCAACGGTGTTTGACGAGATGAATGCCCTGCAGCATTTCGAAGCGTTCTGCTCCCTCAACGGCCCGCGCTTCTACGGCCTGCCGGTCAACGAAACCTTCGTCGAGCTGGAGCGTAAAGAGAGCCGGGTCGAGGCGTCCATTCCGTTGACCGACGACACGCTTATTCCGTTCCTGGCCGGTGAAACGGTCGGCTGGACGGTTAAGCGTTAAAAAATCAGTGCCCCTTGTTGTCAAATCGATAACTTACCTGTATAAATAAACAGTATATTACACAGGGGGGCATTTATGCGTATCGAAGTCACCATTGCCAAAACAACGGTTCTGCCTGCTGGCGCGCTGGATGCGCTGGCGGGCGAATTATCCCGTCGTATTAACAGCACATTTCCAGAAAATTCCGGAGCCGTGACGGTGCGCTACGCATCGGCCAATAATCTTTCCGTTATCGGTGCGGCAAAAGAAGATAAAGATCGCATAAGCGAAATTCTTCAGGAGACGTGGGAAAGCGCTGACGACTGGTTCATCACGGATTAAATCTTGCTCCCTCATTGTGTTTTTTTGCCGGGTCGCCCCGGCTTTTTTTTGCTTGCACAACGTTCAGATTAATTCAGCATCTTCTTTAAAAATCGTGAACAAGACGGTGTTTTATTGTTCGAAGATTCCTAAAATGCAGAAAAATGTGTTGCTCCCTCTTTATTTTTCCCTTCATAACCCTTATTTATTGATATACTGAAGATGCTTTCAGAAAAACATGCATTGAACCTCAAAGCCGTTGTCTTCTAACACGCAATTAGGGGGTTATAATGGAAAAGAATAGTGAAGTCATCCAGACCCACCCGCTCGTCGGCTGGGATATCAGCACCGTAGACAGCTACGACGCGCTGATGCTGCGTTTGCACTACCAGACCCCGAATCAACTCAACCGTGAAGAAGCGGAAGTTGGACAGACGCTGTGGCTTACAACAGACGTCGCGCGCCAGTTTATTTCTATTTTAGAAGCAGGTATCGCAAAAATAGAATCTGGCGACTATCAGGAAAATGAGTATAAACGGCACTAAATTTATACTTTTCTGACGCTCTACAGGCACCCTCGCGGTGCCTTATTTATTTCTCCCTTGTATACGCTCCCGATGTTAATTACTCTGCTAACAAAGCGTTACTGGAAGAGATGCATATGAAATATGACTTAATCATTATTGGCAGCGGCTCGGTTGGCTCTGCAGCGGGTTATTACGCTACTCGGGCGGGCCTTAAGGTCCTGATGATCGATGCCCACCTCCCTCCCCATTCCGAAGGAAGTCATCACGGCGATACGCGCCTCATGCGCCACGCCTACGGCGAGGGGGAGCGCTATGTGCCGCTTGTTCTCCGCGCGCAGGCGCTGTGGGACGAGCTGGCGACGCTGACCGAAGAGCGCATCTTTGAACGTACCGGCGTTATCAACCTGGGCCCGGCGGACTCCGAATTTCTCTTAACGGTCGAGCAAAGCGCAAAAGCCTTTGCGCTGGACGTTGAGCGAATGGATGCCGCGGCGATTATGCAGCGCTGGCCGGAGATTACCGTTCCGGAGGATTACATCGGGCTGTTCGAAGCCAATTCAGGCGTGCTGCACTGTGAAACGGCCATCAAAACCTGGGTGGATTTGGCCGAAAAAGCGGGCTGCGCGCAGCTGTTTAACTGCCCGGTGAGCGGCATCGCCCACCATGCCGATGGCGTTACTGTGACCACGCCTGAAGGAGAGTTTTCCGGCTCGCGGCTGCTGATTAGCGCGGGCACGTGGGTGACGAAACTGCTGCCGGATCTGCCCATCCAGCCGGTGCGCAAGGTCTTCTCGTGGTTCCAGTCCGACGGGCGCTACAGCAGCCAGAATAAATTCCCGGCCTTTACTGGCGAATTGCCGAACGGCGATCAGTTTTACGGCTTCCCGTCGGAAAAAGATGCCCTGAAAATCGGCAAGCACAACGGCGGCCAGCCCATTACGTCGCCGGAAGAGCGTAAGCCGTACGGCACCTATCCTCAGGACGGCTCGGAGGCCTTTATGTTCCTGCGCAACATTCTGCCGGGCGTGGGCGGGCTGCTCTACGGCGCGGCCTGCACCTATGACAACACGCCGGACGAAGACTTTATCATCGACACGCTGCCGGGCCATGAGAATACAATGATCGTCACCGGCCTCAGCGGTCACGGATTCAAGTTTGCCTCCGTTCTGGGCGAGATTGCCGCGCGGTTTGCCGAGGGCAAAGCGCCACAGTTTGATCTCAGCCCGTTCTCGCTGTCCCGTTTTAGCTGATAATACGTGCCGGGCTCCGCGCGTGCGGAGCCTGTTGCTTCACTGAAATGGCGAAATTCATGCGTAAAGTTGTCGGTTTTATCATCAATAACATTCGAGAGCACCTGATGCTCTATATTTTATTATGGTCCGTGCTGGCCATCATCGACGTTATTTATATTCTTTTTTATTAAACCTTAATATTTACACTGATTGACATTACTTTGTAATATCTTAATTTCCGAATATTCTTCTCCCGCTAATTGCAGTAAGTTTCTGAAGTAGGCATTGCGATTCCATTCAAAATAACTGAAATAAATTAATTTAATAACATTATTCTTTTATTTCAGTTGCAATATATTTTCATCCCGTTCATTTTTACTGTTCACATTTCTGAGGACGGTAACCCACATGCAATTGCGTAACTCTTCCAGCCGCTATGGAATAATATCCCTGTGCCTGCACTGGATATTTGCTGTTGCTGTTTATGCCATGTTTGGGCTTGGCCTGTGGATGGTGACGCTGAGCTATTATGACGGCTGGTATCACCAGGCGCCTGAACTGCATAAAAGCATCGGCATTGTGCTCATGATGGGGCTGGTGATCCGTATCGTCTGGCGTCATATTTCTCCACCGCCTCCGCCGCTCAAAAGCTACACCCGACTCACTCGCCTCAGCGCGGCGGGCGCCCATATTGCGCTCTACGCCCTGCTGTTTGCCATTTTGATCAGCGGCTATTTAATTTCCACCGCTGACGGCAAGCCGATTAGCGTCTTCGGGCTTTTCGACGTGCCGGCGACGCTGGCCGATGCGGGCTCGCAGGCGGATACGGCGGGCGTCGTCCATCTTTGGCTTGCCTGGAGCGTGGTGATCCTTTCCGTCCTGCACGGCCTTGCCGCCCTTAAACACCATTTTATTGATAAAGACGACACGCTAAAGCGCATGCTTGGCCGTTCGTCCATTGACTCTGGAGCGTAAAAAATGAAAAAAAACCTGCTGGCCATCGCGTTAGGTTCGCTGTTATTCACCACCGGTTCTGCCGTTGCCGCGGATTATAAAATTGATAAAGAGGGCCAGCACGCCTTCGTCAATTTCCGCATTCAGCACCTCGGCTACAGCTGGCTGTACGGCACGTTTAAGGATTTCGACGGCACATTTACGTTTGATGAGAAAAACCCTGCCGCTGACAAAGTTAACGTCACGATTAATACCACCAGCGTGGATACCAACCACGCCGAGCGCGACAAGCATTTGCGCAGCGCGGAATTTCTGAACGTGGCTAAATTCAAGCAGGCGACCTTTACCTCGACCGAGGTTAAGAAGGACGGCGATAAGCTGGATATTACCGGAAACCTGACGCTGAACGGCGTGACAAAGCCGCTCACGCTCGACGCGAAGCTGATTGGTCAGGGTGACGATCCGTGGGGAGGCAAACGTGCAGGCTTTGAGGCTTCCGGCAAAATTCATCTGAAAGATTACAACATCACGACGGATTTAGGCCCGGCCTCGCAGGACGTTGAGCTGATTATTTCGGTGGAAGGCGTTCAGCAGAAGTCATAATAATAGCGCCCGGCAGCGATAAACCGCCGGGCGCGTCGCTTACTCGGGGTCTGGAATACCGAGCTTAGTATTCAGACGGCCTCGGGATTTATTAAAGATCTTATTCCCGTTTTCGCGCCCGGCGCGACGGCGACGCTGCTCTTCTTCCGGCAAAATACTCTCTTCGCTGCACAGCTCGCTGCAGCAGCCGTGATATTTCTCGGCACAGCTCGGACACTGAATAAACAGCAGATGACAGCCGTCATTTTTGCAGTTGGTGTGCGTGTCGCACGGCGCGCCGCACTGATGGCACTGCGCAATCACGTCGTCGGAAATACGCTCGCCCATTCGTTCGTCAAAAACAAAGTTCTTGCCGATGAAGCGCACCGGCAGCCCCTGTTCGCGGGCCCGGCGGGCGTACTCGATAATACCGCCCTCGATGTGCCAGACTTTGCTAAAGCCGTTGTGCTTCATCCATGCGCTGGCTTTTTCGCAGCGGATCCCGCCCGTGCAGTACATAACGATTTTTTTATCCTTATGCTCCTGCATCATCTCAACCGCTTTCGGCAGCTGCTCGCGGAAGGTATCCGCAGGAATTTCCATTGCGTTCTGAAAATGCCCCACTTCGTATTCGTAGTGGTTACGCATATCGATGAACACCGCATCCGGGTCGTCCAGCATCGCGTTAACTTCTGCGGCCTTGAGGTACTCGCCCACGTCGCCTGCATTGAAGCTCGGATCGTCAATACCGTCGGCCACAATCCGCTCGCGCACCTTCATGCGCAGCACCCAGAAGGATTTACCGTCGTCATCGAGGGCAATATTAAGGCGCAGGCCGTTAAGCGCGGGATCGAAACCGTATAAGAGGTCGCGGAAAGCCTCTACTTTACTTTCGGGCACGCTGATCTGCGCATTGATGCCTTCACGCGCCAGGTAGACGCGGCCAAAGACGTTCAGCGTCGTGAAGGCCTGGTAAAGGGCATCGCGGGTCGCCTGGGGATCGTGGATGGTAAAATATTTATAGAATGAAATGGTGGTGCGCGGCTCGGTTTCAGCTAACATGCGCGCCTTTAGCATCTCATTCGATACGCGGTTGTGTAACACTGGCATGGTGTACAAGTCCTGCAATCGTTGGTGAGAAAGGAAAAACGGTCGGCATGATATAGCAAACAATAACAATTTACATCCACATAATTTACGCTACATTTCATTCACCTGATTTTTCAGAATTAACATTTGTTGCCTTTGTGCACGCTTCGAAGAGAGACATTTTGGCTAAGCCCTAAAAAATGAGACAATAGCCAATCAGGACGTTTGAACACAGGAAAGACATGACCCAGCTACCCAAATTTACTGCCGCCCTTCTGCACCCGCGCTATTGGTTGACCTGGCTTGGCATTGGCTTCTTATGGCTTATTGTACAACTCCCCTACCCCGTCATTTTTCGCCTGGGTAAAGGCCTGGGTCGTCTTGCTCAGCAGTTTATGAAACGCCGCGCCCGCATTGCCTATCGCAACCTTGAGCTTTGCTTCCCGCAGATGAGCGCCGCGGAACGCCACGATATGGTGGTTAAGAATTTCGAATCCGTGGGCATGGGTCTGATGGAGACGGGAATGGCCTGGTTCTGGTCCGATAAGCGCATGGCCCGCTGGACGGAAGTGGCCGGAACGGGGATGGAGCCCGTGCATACCCTTCAGGCTAACAAAACCGGCGTACTGCTGATCGGCGTACATTTTCTGACGCTTGAGATCGGCGCGCGCATGTTCGGCATGCAGGCTCCCGGTATTGGCGTCTATCGTCCTAACGACAACCCGGTGATCGACCTGGTGCAGACCAACGGCCGCATGCGCTCGAATAAAAGCATGATCGACCGTAAGGATCTGAAGGGCATGATCCGCGCGCTGAAGGGCGGCGACGTCGTGTGGTATGCCCCTGACCACGATTACGGCCCGCAGGCCAGCGTGTTTGTGCCGTTCTTCGCCGTTGAAGACGCCGCGACCACCTCCGGAACGTGGATGCTCGCGCGCATGTCCAAAGCGGCCATCGTCCCCTTCGTTCCGCGACGCAAGCCGGACGGTTCCGGCTATCAGCTGATTATGCTGGAGCCTGAAATGACGCCGCCGCTGGACGATGCTGAGACCACCGCCCGCTGGATGAACGGCATCGTTGAGAAATGCATTATGCTCGCTCCGGAGCAGTACATGTGGCTCCACCGCCGCTTCAAAACCCGCCCTGAGGGCGTCCCGTCCCGCTACTGATCTTCCGTGCGGCCGCGCAGGCCGCACGCTGTTTTAGCTTTAAAAGCTCCCCACGATTGCGGCATTCATAACTCAGGCGCATAATTAGCAGGCTTATTACTTCTCTCGTCATGGTGCCCTGCACCTCCTAATGCGGATAGTTATGTCACCCTCAGATGCACCCATAAACTGGAAACGCAATCTCACCGTTGCCTGGCTCGGCTGTTTTCTCACCGGCGCGGCCTTTAGCCTGGTGATGCCCTTCCTGCCGCTTTACGTTGAGCAGCTTGGCGTGACGGGCCACAGCGAGCTGAATATGTGGTCCGGACTGGTTTTCAGTATCACCTTCCTGTTTTCCGCCATCGCATCGCCCTTCTGGGGAAGCCTGGCCGATCGCAAGGGCCGTAAAATCATGCTGCTGCGCTCTGCGCTCGGTATGTCCATCATCATGGTGCTGATGGGGCTGGCGCAGAACGTCTGGCAGTTTTTGATTTTACGCGCGCTGCTTGGCCTGCTTGGGGGCTTTGTACCCAACGCCAACGCGCTCATCGCCACCCAGATCCCCCGCCACAAGAGCGGCTGGGCGCTGGGCACGCTTTCCACAGGGGCCGTGAGTGGCGCGCTGCTGGGGCCGCTGGCGGGCGGGCTGATGGCGGACAGCTACGGCCTGCGCCCGGTCTTTTTCATAACCGCCAGCGTGCTGTTCCTGTGCTTTATGGTCACCCTGCTGTGCATTCGCGAGAACTTTACCCCCGTTGCCAAAAAAGAGATGCTGCATGCGCGCGAGGTGCTGGCGTCGCTGAAAAACCCAAAACTGGTTCTGAGCCTGTTCGTGACCACGCTGATCATTCAGGTGGCGACCGGCTCAATCGCCCCAATCCTTACGCTTTACGTGCGCGATTTGGCGGGCAACGTCAGCAACATTGCCTTTATCAGCGGGATGATTGCCTCCGTTCCCGGCGTGGCGGCGCTCCTGAGCGCCCCGCGCCTTGGGAAGCTCGGGGACCGCATAGGCCCTGAGAAAATCTTGATCTGCGCGCTGGTGGTTTCCGTTCTGCTGCTGATCCCCATGTCGATGGTACAAACGCCGTGGCAGCTGGGCGTGCTGCGTTTTCTGCTGGGCGCGGCGGACGGCGCGCTGCTGCCCGCGGTGCAGACCCTGCTGGTGTACAACTCCACGAACCAGATTGCCGGACGCATTTTCAGCTACAACCAGTCCTTCCGCGATATCGGCAACGTCACCGGCCCGCTGCTGGGCGCGAGCGTATCCGCCAGCTTCGGTTTTCGCACCGTCTTCATCGTGACGGCCGGCGTGGTGTTGTTCAACGCCGTGTATTCGTGGCTGACCCTGTCGCGGGCCTTCAGGCCTGCCATAAATAAGACTAGCGCCTGAGAGCTTATTTTCGCATTCATACTTGCACAACCGGATAATCAGCTATTCTTTCCCTGAATACCTTCAGGAAAACAGGGAGACACCAATGACCATGTACGCCACGCTGGAAGAAGCAATTGATGCCGCACGCGAAGAGTTCCTCGTCGATAATCCCGACGTTCAGGAAGAGGATGCCAACGTGCAGCAGCTCAATATTCAAAAATATGTCCTGCAGGACGGCGACATTATGTGGCAGGCCGAATTTTTCGCCGACGAAGGCGACGACGGAGAATGTCTGCCAATGCAGAGCGGTGAAGGTGCGCAGGCCGTATTTGACGGCAACTATGATGAAATTGAACTGCGCCAGGAGTGGCTTGAAGAAAATACCCTTCACGAATGGGACGAGGGCGAATTTCAGCTCGAACCGCCGCTGGATACCGAAGAAGGCCAGACCGCTGCGGACGAGTGGGACGAGCGCTAAGTTCGGTTATTCGTAAGGGCCGTGGCTGGCGTCAATGGGCAGCAATAGCGTGTCGAATATCAGCGAAAACGGCAGATCGAGCACGGTCAAATAGCGCCACGCGGAATCACGGACGTCCCATTTTACGCCGGGATAGTATTGATTGCCGTGGCCCTGCCCTGGAATGGTGCGGCTGATGATGCTGCCGCAGCCGCTGAGCAGGCATGCCATCAGGACGACGATGATTATTTTCATTTATCACCTCTAAAAAAATACCGGCTTCACAGCCGGTATTTTATTTGGCGGGGGCGCTTCGCTTATCCGCCCTGCTTAACAATTTACTTCGCCTTCAGCGCGAGCGGGTTAAGCTTCATGTCCTTGTAGTAGTTCACCCACGAAGAGTATTTCTCCGGCGCGGACCATACGCGGTAGTGAAGGCGCGCCATCGTCACCGGATCGCTCAGCAGGACCAGACGGCGATCGCGGTTCAGCTTCTCCGGCGTCTCGTTCAGCGCCTGCTCAACGTGGCGATCGCGGGCGATCTCCAGGACCTGGCTTGCGCGGTGGCGCGCCGTGGCCATGGCCGTTGCCAGCGCGTTGAATGACGGGTTAAACACGGCGTGCATAAAGCCATCTTCCAGCGAGCGGCTGCGATTCATCTCGAGATACTTATCGGTATCGACCAGCACCTTCGGCGGAGAATACTCTTCCGGGATCAGGAACAGCTTCCAGCGCTTGGTGCGCAGCCCCACCGTTGAGCGGCTTGAGATAACGGACACGAACGGCGACAGGATCAGGGAGAAGACGATCGGCGCCAGCCAGAACAGGAAGCGCAGATCCAGCCACGCCATGCCCGCGGCCCATACCAGACCCAGCAGCAGCTGAGAGCCGTGACGCATGAAAGCTTCGCTCCACGGCGTGGAGTCATCGTCGCGCTGCGGCGAGTTCCAGACAACTTCCCAGCCCAGGAACGCGCTGACCACAAACACGGTGTGGAACAGCATGCGCACCGGCGCAAGCAGCACCGAGAAGAGCACTTCAAGCAGCAGCGAGAGCGTGACGCGGCAGAACCCGCCGTACTCCTTCGAGCCTTTGCACCAGATCAATACGATACTGAGCAGCTTCGGCAGGAACAGCAGCACCATGGTCGAGGCGAACAGCGCAATGGCCAGCTCAGGACGCCACTGCGGCCACACCGGGAACAGCTGGCGCGGCTGCAGGAAGTACTGCGGTTCCGTCAATGCGTGGACAACCTGCAGCGCCGTAGAGAGCGCGAGGAACATAAACCACAGCGGCGCGGAGAGGTAGGACATGACGCCCGTCAGGAACACCGCACGGTGTACCGGGTGCATACCTTTCACCAGGAACAGGCGGAAGTTCATCAGGTTACCGTGACACCAGCGGCGGTCGCGCTTGAGCTCGTCGAGCAGGTTCGGCGGCAGCTCTTCATAGGAGCCCGGCAGATCGTAGGCAATCCAGACGCCCCACCCTGCGCGGCGCATCAGCGCGGCTTCCACGAAGTCATGCGACAGAATCGATCCGGCAAAAGAGCCTTCACCCGGCAGCGGCGCGAGCGCACAGTGCTCGATAAACGGTTTGACGCGAATAATGGCGTTGTGGCCCCAGTAGTGGGATTCACCCAGCTGCCAGAAGTGCAGCCCTGCGGTAAACAGCGGCCCGTAAACGCGCGTCGCGAACTGCTGGCAGCGCGCGTAGAGCGTGTCCATACCGGATGCTTTCGGCGAGGACTGGATAATACCGGCGTTCGGGTTGGCTTCCATCAGGCGCACGAGGCCGGACAGGCACTCGCCGCTCATCACCGAGTCCGCGTCCAGCACCACCATGTAGCTGTACTGATTGCCCCAGCGACGGCAGAAGTCATCAATGTTACCGCTCTTACGCTTCACGCGACGGCGGCGACGGCGGTAGAAGATCTGCCCTTCGCCCTGCACTTCGGCGATCAGCTCCATCCAGGCCTTTTGCTCGGCCACGCAGATATCCGGGTTATAGCTGTCGCTCAGGATATAGACATCGAAATGCTCCGCGTTGCCGGTCGCCTTGACGGACTCCCAGGTGGCGCGCAGCCCCGCAAACACGCGGTCAACGTCTTCGTTACAGATCGGCATAATCAGCGCGGTGCGGTGCTCAGGATTGAGGGGTTCATCCCCCACCGTCGACGCTGAAATGCTGTATTTGTCACGCCCCATCAGCAGCTGCAGGAAGCCCATTAGCGCGGTCCAGAAACCGGCGGAAACCCAGCAGAAGAGGACGGCAAACAGCAGGAGGATGCCGCTTTGCAGAATATACGGCAGCAGCTGCATGAAGGAGACCCAGATATCCTGGCCGACCATATCGGCAGGATTGATCAGCGCCCAGCCCTGATACGGCAAAATGGTCTTCATGTACCACGTCGCCACCACGGTCTGCGCCAGCGTCAGTACCAGCAGGGTGTAGCGGCGAAGCGTGCCCACGGTACGCCACTTCTGCTCAGAGGCCTGCTGTTCTTTCGTCAGCCTGGACAGGTAGCGCGGCGTAACGTCACGCCCGCGAAGGCGATCCCAGAAACGTCCCACCGGGTTAGTGCGCCACGGATCGGGGAACATGGAAGAGCGCGTGGCTTTCGGCATCGCCTGAAGCTGGTCACGCCCCTCGTCGTCCTTGATCAGCTGCCCCTCGCCGAGCGAATCCGGCCAGGTGCGCTCCAGACGACGCTTCACCGACCCGAGCGGCGTGTCATCATCGCGGGTAAACTGATGATGTTCGCCATCCAGCGCGGTATGCACCGCGCGGATGTCGCTCTTAGGCAGCGCCGCTTTTTCGATATCCGTCAGCGGCAGGGCATCAATATATTCAGATGTATTATTCATTGGCAGGTAGCTGATAGCTCCAGGTTTCACTCAGCGGCTGATCGTTACTGACCAGCGCAGCGCGCATCTCTGTGGTCTGTTTCGGATCTTTCACTTTCACGCGCAGGGTTAAACGCCACCCTTTGGTTACCGGGTTGTAACGCACGCTGTTTTCAACAATTTCACCATTATCACCAATGCTGGCCTGCGCAGCGACGGCGGTATCCGGAGCCAGCTTTTTCATGTCCTGGCCGGTGAAGTCCACCACGAACGCGATCGTCCCATCCGGCTGGCGAATAAGGTTAGATTGCTTCACATCACCGGTCGAGCGGCGGGTTTGCATGACATACGCGTTATCCGGCGCATGCAGCTTGTCTTCGTCGCGGGTGAAGGTAATGGTGTACTTAAAGTTCATCTCTTTACCGGCTTCCGGAAGCTGATCCGGCGTCCAGTAGGCGACGATGTTGTCGTTCGTTTCATCGTTGGTTGGGATCTCAACCAGCTCTACCTTGCCTTTGCCCCAGTCGCCTTTTGGCGTAACCCACGCGCCCGGGCGCAGATCGTAACGATCGTCCAGGTCCTCAAAGCGTGAGAACTGGCGACCGCGCTGCAGCAGGCCGAAGCCCTGCGGATTTTCCATCGCGTAGCTGCTGACGGCCAGGTGTTTCGGGTTGTTCAGCGGACGCCAGATCCACTCGCCGTTTCCAGCGTGGATAGAGAGACCGTTGGAGTCATGGAGTTCCGGGCGGAAGTTGGTGGCCGGAGACGGCTGGTTCGGCCCGAACAGGAACATGCTGGTCAGCGGCGCAACGCCCAGTTTGCCTACCTTATCGCGCAGGTAAACTTTGGACTGTACGTCCACCACCGTATCGCGGCCCGGCATCACGACGAAGCGGTAAGCGCCCGTCGCGCGCGGTGAGTCCAGCAGGGCGTAGATGGTCAGACGTTTGTCGGTTGGTTTTGGACGCTCAATCCAGAACTCGCGGAAACGCGGGAACTCTTCCCCTGACGGCAGCGCGGTGTCAATGGCAAGACCACGCGCAGAGAGCCCGTACACCTGCCCCGCGCCGATCACGCGGAAGTAGCTGGCGCCGAGCATGCTGACGATTTCGTCGTTTTTGTCTTTGCTGTTAATAGGATAAAGCACCTTAAAGCCCGCGAAGCCGAGGTCTTTAACCGTGTCTTTGTCGTGCTGCACGTTGCCAAAATTGAAATAATCCGGGCTGTACTTGATTTTACGCACCGCGGTGGCCGTCACTTCATTGATCGCGACCGGCGTGTCGAAGTACATACCCTGATGATAGAACTCAAGCTTGAACGGGGTCTTAATGTTGTTCCAGTAGGCTTTATCGTGATTGAACTGGATCTGCTGATAATCCGCATACTTCATGTCGCGGAAAACGGAGGGCAAGTTACTTTTTGGCGCGTCGTAGCTCTTGCCTGCCATCGACTGCGCCTGTTTTGCGACGTCATCGATGCTAAAGGACCAGGCCGATGAGGTATACAGGGATAACAACACTGCAGCACCCAACCAACGCATTTTCATCATTTGTTGTTTATGTTTCATAATAAGTAAGCACTTCCCCCTTTGTGTGCTTATATCGATCCGGTCCATTTTAATGGAAACTCAGGCAATCCGACAACATTATCACCGCTTTGTTCATCTCGCTGGCTCAGGGATTAAGCAAATGAAAGAACCCGCTTTTCACTTTGCGTGCTTATCCTGGAGACAGGGTGTCGGTCTTGGTGTAGGGTTGGCTCCGAATGTAACCATTATGAGTCTTAGGGATAAGACGAAAAGTCTGAGAATGCGCAAAGTTATATGACCACAACCCCTGTACAACGTGAATATTTTCTCGATTCGATCCGCGCATGGCTAATGCTGCTAGGGATCCCCTTTCATATTTCACTGATTTATTCCAGCCACACATGGCACGTGAATAGCGCGATGCCCTCCTGGTGGCTGACGCTGTTTAATGACTTTATCCACGCCTTTCGCATGCAGGTGTTTTTTGTCATATCCGGCTACTTTTCCTACATGCTGTTTTTGCGCTATCCCATGAAAAAGTGGTGGAAGGTGCGCGTCGAGCGCGTCGGCATTCCGATGCTCACGGCGATCCCGCTGCTGACGCTGCCTCAGTTCATCATGCTGCAGTATGTTAAGGGCAAAGCGGAAAGCTGGCCGAACCTGTCGCTGTACGAAAAGTACAATACGCTGGCCTGGGAGCTGATATCCCACCTTTGGTTCCTGCTGGTGCTGGTGGTGCTGACGACGGTGAGCCTGATTATCTTTAGCCGCCTGCGCCGCCACCTGAGCGAGACCTCCGACAGTTTCTTCGCCAACATCACGCTGGGCAAACTGTCGCTGCTGTTTTTGGTATTCGGCATCGTGTACGCGGCGATCAGACGCACCCTATTTATCGTCTATCCGCCAATCCTCAGCGACGGGCTGTTTAACTTTGTGGTCATGCAAACCCTGTTCTACATCCCGTTCTTTATGATCGGCGCGCTGGCGTTCGTCTACCCTCAGCTTAAATCGCTTTTCACCACCCCTTCCCGCTGGTGTACCGCGGGTGCCGCCGTCGCGTTTGCGGCCTATCTGCTTAATCAGAAATACGGCAGCGGCGATGCCTGGATGTATGAAACCGAGAGCGTTATCACGATGCTGCTTGGCCTGTGGATGGTCAACGTGGTGTTCGCGCTGGGCCATCGGCTGCTGAACTTTAAGTCCGCGCGCGTGACCTATTTCGTCAACGCGTCGCTGTTTATCTACCTCGTGCACCATCCGTTGACGCTGTTTTTCGGGGCGTATATCACCCCGCATATCGCATCAAACACGCTGGGCTTCTTTACCGGACTGGTGTTCGTGATCGGCCTGGCGCTGGTGCTGTACGAAATTCATCTCAGGATCCCTCTGCTGCGCTTCCTCTTTTCAGGAAAGCCGCAGGTAAAAGCGAGTTGAAAAAAGGCGCCTGTTGGC
>AGFT01030384.1_pt1 | contig 23291 bp, 23 predicted proteins | sample 305848 | NCBI WGS metagenome assembly AGFT01 (sample SAMN02954282, study PRJNA62043) | ant fungus garden metagenome | biome: terrestrial; feature: Atta colombica fungus garden; material: fungus garden; isolation source: Atta colombica fungus garden bottom | host: Atta colombica | place: Panama...
TTTCGACCCGGCGCGTATTGCCGGTATTTACAAGCATCATGCGTCGGCCATTTCCGTGCTGACGGATGAGAAATACTTTCAGGGCAGCTTCGACTTTCTGCCGATCGTCAGCGGCATCGCGCCGCAGCCGATCCTGTGCAAAGACTTTATTATCGACCCGTATCAAATTTGGCTGGCGCGCTTTTACCAGGCCGACGCCTGCCTGCTGATGCTGTCGGTGCTCGACGACGAACAGTATCGCCAGCTTGCTGCGGTCGCGCACAGCCTGAACATGGGCGTGCTGACCGAGGTGAGCAACGAAGAGGAGCTGGAGCGCGCGATTGCGCTGGAAGCCAAAGTGGTCGGCATCAACAACCGCGACCTGCGCGATCTGTCCATCGACCTCAACCGCACCCGCCAGCTGGCGCCGCGCCTGGGGCCGGGCGTCACGGTGATCAGCGAGTCGGGCATTAACAGCTACGCCCAGGTGCGCGAGCTTAGCCACTTTGCGAACGGCTTCCTGATCGGCTCCGCGATGATGGAGCATGACGATCTCAACGCCGCGGTGCGCCGCGTGCTGTTGGGGGAGAACAAAGTGTGCGGCTTAACCCGCGAGCAGGACGCGCTGGCCGCGTATGAAGCGGGCGCGACCTATGGCGGGCTGATTTTTGTTGAAAGCTCGCCGCGCTTCGTGACGCCAGAACAGGCGCGTCAGGTCATCGCGGGCGCGCCGCTTCGCTACGTTGGCGTGTTCCGCAATGCGGATGTTGCTGACGTGGCCGCGAAAGCCGACGCGCTATCCCTGAGCGCGGTACAGCTTCACGGCAGCGAGGATCAGGCCTATATCGACGCCCTGCGCGCCGTTCTGGCGCCTCAGGTGCAGATCTGGAAGGCGCAGAGCGTAAGCGGCTCCCTGCCGCCGCGCAACCTGAACCACGTTGATAAATACGTGCTCGATAACGGCCAGGGCGGCACCGGACAGCGGTTTGACTGGTCGCTGCTGAGCGGCGAAGCGCTCGACAACGTTTTACTTGCGGGCGGCTTGAGCCCGGACAACTGCGTAGAAGCGGCAAAAGCCGGATGCGCGGGCCTCGATTTCAATTCAGGCGTAGAGTCCCAGCCGGGCATTAAAGATGCCAGCAAGCTGGCCTCGGTCTTTAAAACTCTGCGTGCATATTAAGGAAGAGAAGATGACGACATTACTAAACCCGTATTTTGGCGAGTTCGGCGGGATGTACGTTCCGCAAATCCTGATGCCCGCGCTGCGCCAGCTGGAAGAGGCGTTTGTGAGCGCGCAGAAAGATCCGGCGTTCCAGGCTGAATTTACCGACCTGCTGAAAAACTACGCGGGCCGCCCGACGGCGCTGACTAAATGCCGCAACCTGACCGAAGGCACCAACACCACGCTGTACCTCAAGCGTGAAGATCTGCTGCACGGCGGCGCGCACAAAACGAATCAGGTGCTGGGCCAGGCGCTTCTGGCGAAGCGCATGGGCAAAACCGAAATCATCGCCGAAACCGGCGCGGGCCAGCACGGCGTGGCCTCGGCCCTTGCCAGCGCCCTGCTCGGCCTGAAGTGCCGCATCTACATGGGCGCGAAGGACGTTGAGCGTCAGTCTCCAAACGTGTTCCGTATGCGCCTGATGGGTGCCGAAGTGATCCCGGTACACAGCGGTTCGGCCACGCTGAAGGATGCCTGCAACGAGGCGCTCCGCGACTGGTCCGGCAGCTACGACACCGCGCACTATATGCTCGGTACCGCGGCGGGTCCGCACCCGTTCCCGACCATCGTGCGCGAGTTCCAGCGCATGATTAGCGAAGAGACGAAGGCGCAAATTCTCGAAAAAGAGGGGCGTCTTCCGGACGCGGTCATCGCCTGCGTCGGCGGCGGTTCTAACGCCATCGGCATGTTCGCTGACTTCATCGACGACGCCAGCGTGGGGCTGATCGGCGTTGAGCCTGCCGGTCACGGCATTGAATCCGGCGAGCACGGCGCGCCGCTGAAGCACGGTCGCGTTGGGATTTACTTCGGCATGAAGTCGCCGATGATGCAAACCGACGAAGGCCAAATCGAGGAGTCCTACTCCATTTCCGCCGGGCTGGACTTCCCGTCCGTGGGGCCGCAGCACGCGCACCTGAACAGCATTGGCCGCGCCGAGTATGTCTCGATCACCGATGACGAGGCGCTGGAAGCCTTTAAAACGCTGTCGCGACATGAAGGGATTATTCCGGCGCTGGAGTCCTCGCACGCGCTGGCGCACGCTCTGAAGATGATGAAAGAAAACCCGGAAAAAGAGCAGCTGCTGGTTGTTAACCTTTCCGGACGCGGTGACAAAGATATCTTCACCGTTCACGATATTTTGAAAGCACGAGGGGAAATCTGATGGAACGCTACGATAACGCATTTGCAGAGCTGAAGGCCCGCCGGGAAGGCGCGTTCGTCCCCTTCGTTACGCTGGGCGATCCGGGCCCGGAGCAGTCGCTGAAGATTATCGACGCCCTGATTGAAGCCGGAGCCGACGCGCTGGAGCTGGGCATTCCGTTCTCCGATCCGCTGGCGGACGGCCCGACCATTCAGAACGCCACCCTGCGCGCGTTTGCCGCGGGCGTGACGCCGACCCAGTGTTTTGAAATGCTGGCGGCGATCCGCCAGAAGCACCCGACGATCCCTATCGGCCTGCTGATGTACGCCAACCTGGTGTTCAACCGCGGCATTGATGAATTTTACGCCGAGTGCGCGCGCGTGGGCGTTGACTCCGTGCTGGTGGCCGACGTGCCGGTTGAAGAGTCTGCCCCGTTCCGCCAGGCGGCCATGCGCCACGGCGTTGCGCCTATTTTCATCTGCCCGCCTAACGCCGACGACGAGCTGCTGCGCCAGATCGCCTCGCACGGCCGCGGGTATACCTACCTGCTTTCGCGCGCCGGGGTCACCGGGGCAGAAAACAAGGCCGCGCTGCCGCTGCATCACCTGGTTGAAAAGCTGGCGGAATACCATGCGGCCCCGCCGCTGCAGGGCTTCGGCATCTCTTCTCCTGAGCAGGTCACCGCGGCGATTGACGCTAACGCGGCCGGGGCCATTTCCGGCTCGGCGATTGTGAAAATCATCGAGAAAAACGTCGACAGGCCGGAGCAGATGCTGACTGAACTAAAAGCGTTCGTCAGCGCCATGAAGGCCGCAACGCGTAAGGCGTGATCTGATTACCGTCTGGCGCTACTGCCAGACGGTTCCCCTTCTTCTTTCGCCTGCCCTAAAGGGTTAGTGCAAAATTGATCCCGTCGATATTTTCGGTGTGAATGACTTTTCAAACCTTTCTGTAAGGGTATGATCCGGTTTCCTTTCGGTAACCCCTTCTGAGTTCAGAGGCTTACACATGTCATGGCACCACTTTAAACAGGCTTACCTCGTTAAGTTCTGGTCCCCCGTTCCGGCCGTTATCGCCGCCGGTATTCTCTCCACCTATTATTTCGGCATCACCGGCACCTTCTGGGCCGTTACCGGCGAATTTACCCGCTGGGGCGGACAGCTGCTGCAGCTTGCCGGCGTTCATGCCGAAGAGTGGGGATACTACAAGCTCATTCATCTGGACGGCACGCCGCTGACCCGCATCGACGGGATGATGATTATCGGCATGTTCGGCGGCTGCTTTGCTGCCGCGCTGTGGGCGAATAACGTCAAAATCCGCATGCCAAAAAGCCGGATCCGCATCATGCAGGCCGTTGTCGGCGGCATAATCGCGGGCTTTGGCGCGCGTCTGGCGATGGGCTGTAACCTGGCGGCGTTCTTTACCGGGATCCCCCAGTTTTCCCTGCACGCCTGGTTCTTTGCCGTGGCGACGGCCATTGGCTCATACTTTGGCGCGAAGTTTACGCTTCTGCCGCTGTTCCGCATTCCGGTAAAAATGACCAAAGTGAGCGCAGCCTCTCCGCTCACGCAGAAACCCAATCAGGCGCGCCGTCGCTTTCGCCTCGGCATGCTGGTCTTTTTCGCTATGGTGGCCTGGGCGCTGTGCACCGCGCTGAACCAGCCGAAGCTTGGCCTGGCGATGCTCTTCGGCGTGGGCTTTGGCCTGCTGATTGAGCGGGCGCAAATCTGCTTTACCTCCGCGTTTCGCGATATGTGGATCACCGGGCGCACGATGATGGCGAAAGCGATCATTGCCGGGATGGCGGTGAGCGCCATCGGCATATTCAGCTACGTGCAGCTTGGGGTTGAGCCTAAAATCATGTGGGCAGGCCCCAATGCGGTCATCGGCGGCCTGCTGTTTGGCTTTGGCATCGTGCTGGCCGGGGGCTGCGAAACGGGCTGGATGTACCGCGCCGTAGAGGGCCAGGTGCATTACTGGTGGGTGGGCCTTGGCAACGTGATCGGCTCAACGCTGCTGGCCTACTACTGGGATGATGTATCCCCCGCGCTGGCGACGAGCTGGGATAAGGTTAACCTGCTGAGCACCTTTGGCCCGCTCGGCGGCCTCATTATGACCTACGCCCTGCTGCTGGCGGCATTTTTACTGGTTGTCGCGCAGGAAAAACGCTTCTTCCGCCGCTCAGCCCCTCGCGCGGAAACGCAGGAGACTATCGTATGAAAGAGATCGTACCGGACTATCGGCTCGACATGGTCGGTGAGCCTTGCCCGTATCCGGCCGTGGCGACGCTCGAAGCGCTGCCGCAGCTAAAGAAAGGCGAAATCCTGGAGGTGGTGAGCGACTGCCCGCAGTCCATCAATAACATCCCTCTGGACGCTAAAAATCACGGCTACACGGTGCTGGATATTCAGCAGGACGGGCCAACCATTCGCTATCTTATTCAGAAATAAAAAAACGGGTCGCAATGACCCGTTTTTTCTTTCCGCTGTCGCGCTTAATACACTTCTTCGGTCGAATGGCTAACGCTTCGTTTATCATAAACTGAAGGTTTACCGTCCGGACGCGTTTTAAATCGACGGTGCAGCCACATATATTGCTCCGGCGCGAGACGGATCGCCGCTTCAATGGCTTGATTCATACGATGCGCCACCGTCTCTTTATTTTCGTCATACAGCTGTGGACCGATATCCTCCATGATAATCAGCTCATAGCCCTTTCCGTCCGCGCGACGGCGAGGAACGAACGGTATTACCGCCGGGCGCGCGCTTCTCACCAGCATATAGCTGCCTGCGGTTGTCGCCGTTTCAGGCATATTAAAGAAGGGAACGAAGACGCTATTTTTTGGACCGTAATCGTGATCGGGCGCGTACCAGACAATTTCATCCTGCTTGAGGGCGCGGATCATGCCCTTCAGGTCGTAACGGTCGAGCATCGTTTTATTGGAGCGCAGGCGTCCGCGGGTTTGCAGCCAGTCGAAAAGCGCGTTGTTGTTCGGACGATAAACCCCGACGCCCGGATTGAGCATGCCGAAAATTCGCGCCCCGAGCTCAAGGGTCAGGAAATGCATGCCGATCAGCAGAACGCCGTTTTGCGCGGCTCGCGCCTTCGCCATGTGGTCGTAGCCCGTCACCGTGAACCACTTTCTGACCCGTCGGTCCGGCCAGAACCAGGCAATGCCCGTTTCAATAACGCCCATTCCCACGGACTCAAAATTTTTCTTGAGCAGCGCCTCGCGCTGTTCTGCGGAAAGCTCGCGGAAGCAAAGTTCTATATTTCGCTGGGCAATGGCAACGCGGCGCGGTAATAGCCTCATGGCTAATTTCCCGAGCGATGATCCCAGCCACAGTAATACCGGATAAGGAAGCAAGACCAAGCAACGCAGCAGAAATATGCCCAGCCACAGCGGCCAGTAGCGCGGATGCAAAAATGAGAGTGAGAACCTCGGCAGTCTCGTCATTGAGTAAATTCCCTCCTGTATTATGGTTGGTGAACACGCTCGCTGAAAAAGGGTTATCGCGAAGACAACGATCAATATAGTAATAACTTTATAAGAAACTTCCGTATTGGGTTTGTCTTTTTTTGTCCGGATTGGCGGAGGGGAGTTTACTGCAAAAAAAAGCTGGTTACCCGGTAACCAGCTTTATATTGATGCGTCGTTTAACCTGTCAGAAACGGTAGCCCGCGGAGAACATAAATACCCACGGGTCCAGACGCGTGCTGATGCTTTGCTGTTCGCCGCCCGCCTTAAAGCGCACGTCGGTGTCAATATCCATATACCAGACGGACATATTAAGCAGCCAGTCGCGGTTAATCAGATAATCCAGACCAACCTGTCCCGCCACGCCCCAGGAATCTTTCAGGCTTAAATCTGAGAGACCCGCCGCTTTGCCCGTGTCGTTGAATTTTTCGTCAAAGAAGGTGGTGTAGTTCACCCCTGCGCCCACGTAAGGTCGGGCTTTGCTGTTGGCGTCGCCAAAGTACCACTGCGCCATCAGCGTAGGCGGCAGCTGGTGAACCGTGGCGATATCGCCGGTTGGACCGGTGCCCACACGGTGACGGAACGGCGTTGCGGCCAGTAGCTCGACGCCGATGTTGTCCGTTGCCATATAGGTGAAGGTTAATCCCAGCTGGGTATTGTTGCTGACGTTGAAGCCCCCTAACCCCAGCACGTTATCAGACCCTTCCGTTGGACGCACCGTTGCCGAACCCGCACGGATGAAAAATTCACCCGCTTCGTGCGCGTACGCGCCGCCAGAGAGACTGCTAAGAACAAGGGCTGCCACCGCTAATTTTTTCATATCCCGCTCCATCGTTGTGGTTTTATTCGCGGGGTGAATATACTCACAATTAAGTAATAAGTGATCCTACACAGATCACATTAAAACCAGTAACTTAACATTCATTGATCTGAGTTAATTTTTGGTGACTCATTCGAAGCGCAAAAGTTGTCTCTATATCAATTTTTGCACCTCAATCATCATCAAAATGGGCATGGCGAGATGACAAAAACGTGTTGGCGATTGTTTTTCGTGCAGCCCATTACCGCCGCTTTACAAAGATATGCTTTTCCATACAAGCCTTGATGCTGCCACCGGCGCGATATCCGGTGTACAATTGCCGGCTAATTTACACCTGCAATACTCAAGGAGAGTGCATGTCTATCACGGCGCAGTCTGTCTACCGTGACACGGGAAACTTTTTCCGCAATCAGTTCGTTACGTTTTTACTGATCGCATTGCTATGCGCCTTTATCACGGTGGTGCTGGGTCATGCCTTCTCGCCGAGCGATGAACAGATCGCCAGCCTGAGCCAGGGCGATCACCTGGCAGGAAGCGCGGGGCTGTTCGAGCTGGTGCAGAACATGACGCCGGAACAGCAGCAGATCCTGCTGCGGGCCTCGGCCGCATCGACCTTCTCAGGCCTGATTGGTAACGCCATTCTGGCCGGCGGCGTGCTGCTGATGATCCAGCTCGTCTCCGCCGGGCACCGCGTAAGCGCCCTTCGGGCAATCGGTGCGAGTGCACCCGTGCTGCCTAAGCTGTTTATCCTCATTTTCTTAACCACCCTGATGGTGCAGATGGGGATCATGCTGGTCGTTGTTCCGGGCGTGCTGCTTGCCATCGTCCTCTCCTTCGCGCCGGTGATGGTTGTGCAGGAGAAAATGGGCATTTTTACCGCGATGCGTAGCAGCATGAGGCTGGCGTGGTCTAATATGCGTCTGGTAGCGCCCGCCGTGATCGGCTGGCTGCTGGCTAAAACCCTTTTGCTGCTGTTTGCCCCGAACTTTGCTGTGCTGACGCCAAACGTTGGAGCTGTGGTCGCAAATACGCTGAGCAACCTGATTTCAGCTGTATTGCTGGTCTACTTGTTCCGCCTGTATATGTTACTTCGTCAGTAATCCTGATGGCCGGATGCGCTGCTGTACCCGGCCCCACTCAGAAGATGGAATCGTAGAATGAAGCAGTTTCTTGATTTTTTGCCCCTCGTTGTCTTCTTTGCTTTTTACAAGCTGTACGACATTTATGCCGCGACCACGGCGCTGATCGTCGCCACGGCGATCGTGTTGATTTACAGCTGGGTGCGCTACCGTAAAGTCGAAAAGATGGCGCTGATTACCTTTGTCCTCGTCGCCGTCTTTGGCGGGCTGACGCTCTTCTTCCATAACGATGAGTTTATCAAATGGAAAGTAACCGTGATTTACGGCCTGTTTGCCGGTGCGTTGCTGATTAGCCAGTGGGTGATGAAAAAGCCGCTGATCCAGCGCATGCTGGGCAAAGAGCTTACCCTGCCGCAGGTCGTATGGTCCCGCCTGAACGTCGCCTGGGCGGTGTTTTTCATTCTCTGCGGCCTCGCCAATATCTACATTGCGTTTTGGCTGCCGCAAAATATCTGGGTTAACTTCAAGGTCTTCGGCCTGACGGCCCTGACGCTGATCTTTACGCTTCTGAGCGGTGTCTACATTTATCGACACATGCCGCAGGACGACAAGCACTGATAATATTCACCGCAGCGTGCTCCCGGTGCGCTGCGGTCTATTCTCTCCGGTCGAAAATCATAGTAGCATCCCGCCTGAAGTCTTTCTTTACGAGTTAAATCAATGACAACAAATAACGCCCCTCAGGGCGAACTGGTTTTACGCACGCTGGCAATGCCCGCCGACACCAATGCCAACGGCGATATTTTTGGCGGCTGGCTGATGTCGCAGATGGATATGGGCGGTGCGATTCTGGCAAAAGAGATTGCCCATGGGCGCGTTGTAACCGTGAGAGTGGACGGCATGACGTTCCTGCGCCCCGTAGCCGTTGGGGATGTCGTTTGCTGCTACGCGCGCTGCGTAAAGCGCGGCAATACGTCGATTTCCATCAATATCGAAGTGTGGGTTAAAAAGGTCTCTTCTGAGCCGATTGGTCAACGCTACAAGGCTACCGAGGCGCTGTTTATCTACGTTGCGGTAGACGGCGAAGGCAAGCCCCGCGCGCTGCCTCAGGCCTGAAAAAAAAGCCTCCGTTACGGAGGCTTTTTGTTTATTCCATTTGTGCTCCGCCGTTCATGCGGAACACGATATTCACCACCAGCCCTCTTCCCGGCTTGCCTGGCTCATATCGCCACTTGCGCATCGCCGCTTTCACGTCGCGTTCGAACATGTTCGACGGCTGCGCGGAGACAATCTCAACGTTATCCACCCGCCCGTCCGGCGTGACGTCGAACTTCACGCGAACGCGCCCTTCAATGCGCAGCGCCTGGGCGCGCGCGGGATACTGCGGCTGGTTACGGCTCAGCGCGCGCGGGCCGGCCGGTGCGGAGACGACGGGCTTCGACGTGGCAGGCGTACTGTTCATTACCGGACGAGACGGCGCGGTGCTTTCGGTCGTCTGCGTGGCGCGAGGCTCAACCGGGCGCTCTTCGCGTTTCGGACGCTCCTCCACCTTTTTCACCGGTTTTGGCTTCGGCTTCGGTTTAGGCTTGGGTTCCGGCTTGTGGATCACCACAGGCGCTTCCTTCGGGGGCTCGGGGATCGGCTCGGGTTCTGGCTCCGGCTCAGCAACGGGCTGAGGCGGCGGCGGTGCAACCTGCGGCGGCTCAAGATCCGCCGGTGAAACCATGGTCACCGAAATCGGCTGCGAGGGCGCTGGCATTTCAATAACCTGATGAACCGAGGTATAGAGCAGACCCGCCACCACGGCACCGTGAATAACGACGGAAAGCAGCGTCGGCCAGGGAAAGCGGCGAGGTAAATCAAGGGTCATCGAAGTCATCATCATCAACGTTAAAAAAACCGAACTCCGATTTTAAATGCAAATAGCAATCATATTCAATAAGACACTTTGTTCTGGCGCAATTTAAGCGCGTATGCGGGCAAAAAAGTCGCACTCAGATCGGTGTTTTAACATTGATTTTATCTTTACATTGCAGACCAGAGTGCTTTCACATAACGTAATTGCCACTTTTACTGGTTAAGGAGTTTCTCCGTGCTTTATGTCATTTACGCTGAGGATACAGCAGAGTCCCTGGAAAAACGTCTCTCCGTCCGTCCGGCCCACCTGGCGCGCCTGCAGCTGCTGCAGGATGAGGGCAGATTGCTTACCGCAGGCCCAATGCCAGCGGTCGACAGCAACGACCCCGGCGTGGCGGGATTCTCCGGTTCAACGGTGATTGCGGAGTTTGAATCACTGGAAGCGGCAAACGCTTGGGCAGAAGCCGATCCGTACGTGGCGGCTGGCGTTTACGAGAAGGTGACGGTAAGGCCGTACAAGAAAGTGTTTTGATGAAAAAGGCTCCCTCAGGAGCCTTTTCTCAGTGCAGCGACGCCAGGCGCGCCGCGAATCCTACGAACAGCAGCCCTATCAGTCCGTTACCCAGCTTAGCCAGTTTCTTTTGGTTTTGAGGTAGCGGGTCACGAAAGCGCCGGAGAAGATCAGGAAGCTCATATACATAAAGCTGATCAGCTCAAGCGTGGTGGCGAGGATCAGGAACGAGGTTCCCGTATTTGCTGCGTTCACGTCGATGAACTGTACGAAGAACGAGACGTAGAACAGGATCGCTTTCGGGTTAGTCAGGCTGAGCACCAGCGAGCGTTTCATGATCATGCTTGCCGGTTCTGCGCCGCTTTCATGCGCCGCATTCTGACGGGTCACCACCGACCAGAGCATTTTCCCGCCCAGCCACAGCAGATAGAACGCGCCGAGATAGCGAACGATGTTAAACAACACCGGCGTCGTCTGAATCAGCGCCGCCACGCCGGCCCACGCCAGAAACATCAGCACCGCGTCGCCAATAAAAACGCCCGTTGCAGCGAGATACCCTTTTTTGACGCCGTGGCCAATCCCTGTTTTCAGTACAAACAAGGTGTTTGGTCCTGGAACCAGCACGATAAAAAATGCGCCGACAACATACGTCCAGAAATTCAATACACCAAACTCCGCAAACACCGCTCTCTCCTTTTAAAATACAAAGGGAATATCGCGTTAGCGGCAATATTCCCAGACTGTGCGGCTATTGTACGCCGTTATAGCCGTCAAGATAAGTCGCCGCCAGCGCGTTGCCAAATAAAATGGCGTCTTTTGGCTCCATACTCGTCGACCATGTATCGTTCGCATTGCCCGTAAAGGCGTGGTCGGTACTCGCCTCGGTTTTCAGCTGGTCGCGTATGCTTTGCGCATATTCACTGGCTTCTGCCGCCGTCCGCCCGGCCGCGCGATCTGCTTTCCCATGCTCGTAAAGCTCACGGAACTGCGGAACGTTCAGTCGATAATTTTGCGCCACGCTTGACGCATAATTCCCGCCAACGAAGCTGGATTTATGCGATACAAAATAATACGCGTGTCTTTCCGGTGACGTTTTGCTGTTAGCACATCCGTTTAATAAGGCGATCCCTAACAGGACGACCCTCCATTTTCCCTTCATTGCCATTCCCTCGAACGTGAGTCATTCTTTTCCAGACAGGAAGCGACAGTATATCGCGGGGATAAAAAGGAAGAGACTGCGAAATTTGATAGTCCTGAAAAACGATGGGCACCTTAACGGTGCCCTCATGGTGCTCAGATTTCCTGGGAGATGAACAGCAACGCGTTGCGGTGTCGGTTCAGACCACATTTTCTGATGGCGTGAATACGCATATTGCGGCGGGATTGTGCTTCCAGCCAGCGGGCCTTGCGACGACTGACCTGTCGCAACATGCGCCAGCGCCCTACTTCTGTTCTACTGCGCTTCATGTTTACAACTCATCCTCTAACGGAAACGCCATTATAAACCCAACCCTGCGGCAAACCAGCGCTTTTATCTGCCGTTTTTATTTGCCAGATGAATCCTTATGCGTACACTCATAACAATACGCTTTCAAAAGGATTTTTTACCTATGACAACCTTCTACACCGTGGTGAGTTGGCTGGTCATTCTGGGATACTGGCTATTAATCGCGGGGGTGACGCTGCGCATCCTGATGAAGCGCCGAGCCGTCCCTTCCGCCATGGCCTGGCTGTTGATCATCTATATTCTGCCGCTGGTCGGCATCATCGCCTACCTCTCATTCGGTGAACTCCACCTCGGCAAGCGCCGAGCCGAGCGGGCGCGCGCCATGTGGCCCTCGACGGCAAAGTGGCTTAACGATCTGAAGGCCTGCAAACACATCTTCGCGGAAGAGAATAGCAGCGTGGCGTCCTCGCTGTTCCAGCTCTGCGAGCGCCGCCAGGGCATTGCCGGCGTGAAGGGCAACCAGCTGCAGCTGATGACCACCTCCGACGACGTGATGCAGGCGCTGATCCGCGATATCCAGCTGGCGCGGCATAACATTGAGATGGTCTTCTACATCTGGCAGCCGGGCGGTATGGCCGACCAGGTGGCCGAATCGCTGATGGCCGCCGCGCGCCGCGGCATCCATTGCCGCCTGATGCTGGACTCCGCCGGAAGCGTGGCGTTTTTCCGCAGCCCCTGGGCGGGAATGATGCGCAATGCGGGCATTGAGGTGGTTGAAGCGCTTAAGGTTAATCTGTTCCGCGTGTTCCTGCGCCGCATGGATCTTCGCCAGCACCGCAAGATGGTGCTGATCGATAACTACATTGCCTACACGGGCAGCATGAACATGGTCGATCCGCGCTTCTTTAAGCAGGATTCCGGCGTTGGGCAGTGGATCGATCTGATGGCCCGCATGGAGGGCCCGGTTGCGACGTCAATGGGCGTGGTTTACTCCTGCGACTGGGAGATTGAAACCGGCAAGCGTATTCTGCCTCCGCCGCCGGACGGTAATATCATGCCGTTTGAAGAGGCCAGCGGTCACACTATCCACACCATCGCCTCCGGCCCCGGCTTCCCGGAAGACCTGATTCACCAGGCGCTGCTGACCGCAACCTATGCAGCGCGTGAATACCTTATCATGACCACCCCCTACTTTGTGCCGAGCGACGACCTGCTGCATGCCATTTGCACCGCAGCGCAGCGCGGCGTAGACGTGAGCATCATCATGCCGCGTAAAAACGATTCGCTGCTGGTGGGCTGGGCAAGCCGGGCCTTCTTTAGCGAGCTGCTGGCCGCGGGCGTGAAGATTTACCAGTTTGAAGGCGGGCTGCTGCACACCAAGAGCGTGCTGGTGGACGGAGAGCTGAGCCTGGTGGGGACGGTCAACCTGGATATGCGCAGCCTGTGGCTCAACTTTGAGATTACGCTGGTGATCGACGACGCCGGGTTTGGCGGTGATTTAGCCGCCGTCCAGGACGACTATATCTCCCGCTCTCGCCTGCTTGATGCCCGCCTGTGGGTGAAACGTCCGCTGTGGCAGCGAATTGCCGAACGACTGTTTTACTTCTTTAGTCCGTTGCTGTAAAACGTGCCCAACGATGTTAAACAGGGTGTCATCATGGAAATGGATCTGAACAATCGCCTGACCGAGGACGAAACGCTCGAGCAGGCTTACGACATTTTTCTCGAACTGGCGGTTGATAACCTCGATCCCGCGGACGTGATTCTCTTTAACCTGCAGTTTGAAGAACGCGGCGGCGCCGAGCTGTTCGACCCGGCGGAAGACTGGGCCGAGCACGTCGACTTCGACCTCAACCCGGACTTCTTCGCGGAAGTGGTTATCGGCCTGGCCGACGAGGACGGCGGCGAAATTAACGACATCTTCGCCCGCGTGCTGCTGTGCCGGGAGAAAGACCACAAGCTGTGCCATATTCTCTGGCGCGAATAATAAAAAAGGCTGCTGACGCAGCCTTTTTTATTTATTCAGGAAGTTCATTTCCGCAGCGGTTGCAAAACCGCGCGTCGTCCTCGTGATTGCCCTGCTCGCACTTAGGGCATTTCCGCTGCTGCTTGCGGCTCTGAAACGCGCTGCTCATGTGCGTGGTAATCAGTCCTGTCGGGATGGCAATCACCGAATAGCCAATCAGAATAAGCACCGATGCCACTATTCGGCCAAGCGGCGTGTGCGGCGTAATATCGCCATAGCCCACCGTTGTAACGGTGACGATCGCCCAGTAAACGGACGCGTTTAGGGTGGTAAAACCGTATTTAGGCCCCTCAATCAAATACATCAGCGAGCCGAATACAATCATCACGATGGCGATAAAGGCATAAAAGAGAATCAGCTGGTGACGCGCGCTCTTTATCGCCACCCAGAATACCCGCAGCGATGGCATAAAGCGCAGCAGCTTCAGGATGCGTAATACGCGAATAACGCGCATTGCCCGCCAGGCAAAGACATAGCTCAGGCTGATTTCCGGCCACAGCCACATGACGTACAGCGGCAGAATAGTGGCGAGATCGATAAATCCCCAAAAGCTAAACACATACTTTTTTGGATCGGGCCAGCAAATCACCCGCAGAACGTATTCCGCCGTAAATACCAGGGTGACGATCAGCTCCAGCCAGACAAATATGTGCCATTCGTCAAAGGTCAGGTGATATTGCGTCCCGGCACCGGACTCCACAAAAATGATCGCTACGCTCAGCAGCGCAAATAGCCCGCATAGCCCCTCGAAGCGACGGCCCGAGACGGTTTCAGGATCAAATAATAAGTGATAAAGCCGTCGGCGAACCGACGTGAATAATCGCGACACATTGACCTCGCAAATAAGAAGGGCTGACGTCATGTCAGCCCTTGCGATTATAACGGGTCTACTTTAAGGCAGGAAACCGCATGTCGGAAACTGCCCTCAAGCACCGGTCGCGTTTGCGCGCATTCCGGCCCGGCCATCGGGCAGCGCGTGCGGAACACGCATCCCGACGGCGGGTTGATGGGTGACGGCAGCTCCCCTTCCAGCAGCTGGATCGTTTTATTCTTCTCCAGATCCGGGTCCGGGATCGGCACCGCCGACATCAGCGCTTTCGTATAGGGGTGCAGCGGGTTGTGGTACACCTCGTCGTAGGTGCCCAGCTCCACCGCGTGGCCCAGATACATCACCAGAACGCGGTCCGAAATATGCTTAACCACCGCCAGATCGTGGGCGATAAAAATTAACGACAGCCCCATTTCACGCTGGAGTTTCTGCAGCAGGTTGACCACCTGCGCCTGAATCGACACGTCAAGCGCGGAAACCGGCTCGTCGCAGATAATCAGCTTAGGCTCCAGGATCAGCGCGCGGGCAATGCCGATACGCTGGCACTGGCCGCCGGAGAACTCGTGCGGATAGCGGTTGATCAGGTTAGGCAGCAGCCCGACCTTCATCATCATCGCCTTCACGCGGTCGCGCACCTCCTGGCGGGACATCTTCGGATGGTAGGTCCGCAGCGGCTCGGCGATGATCTCGCCGATGGTCATGCGCGGGTTAAGCGACGCCAGCGGATCCTGGAAAATCATCTGGATGTCGCTGCGCACGGCGCGCCACTCGTCCGGCTTCATGCCCAGCAGATCTTTACCCAGCCACGCCACGCGGCCGTCGGTGGCTTTCACCAGGCCGATAATCGCACGCGCAAACGTAGATTTACCGCAGCCCGATTCGCCCACCACGCCCAGCGTTTCCCCTTCGTACAGGCGCAGCGTCACGCCATCGACCGCCTTCAGGGTTTTCGATGGCTGCCAGAACCACTGCTTGCCGTCTTTAATATCGAAATGCACTTTGAGATCGGCAATTTCGAGCAGTACGTTTCTTTTTTCATCAACCGCGTTCATACCAGCTCCTCCTGCGGCTTAAAGCAGGCGCGCAGACGGCCTGGTGCAAATGGCTCCAGCGGCGGTGCGCTGTTGCAAATTTCCATCGCGTGCGGGCAGCGCGGCTGGAACGGACAGCCTTTCGGCAGACGCAGCAGGTTTGGCGGGTTGCCCGGAATGGTCAGCAGCGAATCCCCTTCCGCATCAAGGCGCGGCACGGCATTCAGCAGACCAATCGAATACGGGTGCGCAGGCTGGTAGAACACATCCCGCGCGTTGCCGTACTCCATGGTGCGCCCGGCGTACATCACCAGCACCTTGTCACAAATCCCGGCGACAACGCCCAGGTCGTGGGTGATCATGATAATGGCGGTGTTGAACTCGCGCTTAAGCTCGTTCAGCAGGGTCATGATCTGCGCCTGAACGGTCACGTCCAGCGCGGTAGTGGGTTCATCTGCAATCAGCAGCTTTGGCCGACACAGAAGCGCCATCGCAATCATCACGCGCTGGCGCATGCCGCCGGAAAACTCGTGCGGATACATGCGCATGCGCTTGCGCGCTTCGGGCATTTTCACCGCATCCAGCATTCTGACTGACTCTTCGAAAGCATCGGCTTTGCCCATCCCTTTGTGCAGCATCAGCACTTCCATCAGCTGTTCGCCGACGCGCATGTACGGGTTCAGGGAGGTCATCGGATCCTGGAAAATCATCGAGATCTGTTCGGCGCGAAGCTTGTTCAGCTCATGCTCCGGCAGGTTGAGGATCTCTCTGCCGTTAAAGGTGGCCGAACCGCCGATGCGCCCGTTTTGCGCCAGCAGCCCCATAAGCGCAAACGCGGTTTGCGATTTGCCGGAGCCAGATTCCCCTACGATCCCCAGCGTTTCACCGGCGCGCAGGTTGAAGTTGAGATCGTTAACCGCCGTCACGTCCCCGTCGGGCGTGTTGAAGGTGACGCGGAGGTCTTTAACATCCAGCAAAACGTTGTTCTGCTGCTGCGCCCGCGGCGCAGGTGCCGCTTCAATAATCGTCATGACGGCGCTCCTTAGCGGTCTTTCGGGTCGAGGGCATCACGCAGGCCATCGCCGATAAAGTTGAAACAAAACAGGGTCACGACCAGGAAGCCCGCCGGATAGAGCAGCAGCCACGGCGAGACTTCCATCGAGTTTGCGCCGTCGCTCAGCAATGCGCCCCAGCTGCTCAGCGGCTCCTGGGTGCCCAGCCCGAGGAAGCTCAGGAAGGATTCAAACAGGATCATGCTTGGCACCAGCAGCGAGGCATACACCACCACCACGCCGAGCACGTTCGGCACAATGTGGCGCACCACGATATTGCCTGTAGAAACACCGCCAACCTGCGCGGCTTCGATAAACTCCTTGCGCTTAAGGCTCAGCGTCTGGCCGCGCACGATACGCGCCATATCAAGCCACGACACCATCCCGATAGCGACGAAGATCAGCAGAATGTTTTGCCCGAAGAAGGTCACAAGCAGAATGACGAAGAACATGAACGGGAAGGAGTTTAAGATCTCCAGTATGCGCATCATCACGGAATCCACCTTGCCGCCCAGATAGCCCGAAAGCGATCCGTAGAGCGTGCCCAGCACTACCGCCACCAGCGCCGCGGCAATACCGACCATCAGCGAAATGCGCCCACCAATAGCCACGCGAACCAGCAGGTCGCGGCCGGAGGAGTCGGTGCCAAAGTAGTGTCCAGATTCCATATCCGGGGCGCTCGACATCATGCCCCAGTCGGTATCGAAATAGCTGAACTGCGACAGCATGGGTGCCAGCGTCACGAACAGCGCGATAATGACCAGCACGATCAGGCTGGCGACGGCCGCGCGGTTATGCATGAAGCGACGGCGGGCGTCCTGCCAGAGGCTACGCCCTTCCACTTCCAGTTTTTCACTGAAGTTTTCCAGCGCCTCGCTGTTTTTCTTACTCAACATCATGGCGTGCTCCAGTTAGTAACGGATTTTCGGGTCGATCACGGCATACAGCACATCGACAACGGCGTTAAAGAGAATGGTCAGCGCACCCACGAGGATCGTCAGGCTCAGCACCAGCGAATAGTCGCGGTTCAGCGCCCCGTTCACAAACAGCTGCCCAATGCCCGGCAGACCGTAGATGGTTTCGATCACCATTGAGCCGGTGATGATGCCGACGAAGGCTGGCCCCATATAGGACAAGACCGGCAGCAGCGCGGGCTTCAGGGCATGGCGGAAAATAATCCTGCGCATCGGCAGGCCCTTCGCACGCGCGGTGCGGATAAAGTTTGAGTGTAAAACCTCAATCATCGAGCCGCGGGTAATTCGCGCAATGCTCGCAATATATGCCAGCGACAGGGCCACCATTGGCAGGATCATAAATTTCAGCGCCCCGCCGTTCCAGCCGCCGCCGGGCAGCCACTTCAGCGTGATAGCGAATATCATGACCAGCAGCGGCGCGACAACAAAGCTGGGTATGACGACCCCGGTCATTGCCACCCCCATCACCGCGTAATCCCATTTGGTATTTTGATTTAGCGCAGCGATTACCCCCGCAGTGACCCCGAGAACCACGGCGAGAATAAATGCCGCCGCGCCTAATTTGGCCGATACCGGGAAGCTCGACGCCACCAGATCGTTCACGGAATAATCTTTGTACTTAAACGATGGACCAAAGTCGCCGTGCGCCAGCTGCTTCAGATAGTTGAAGTACTGGGTGGTGATCGGATCGTTTAGATGGTATTTCGCTTCGATGTTGGCCATCACTTCAGGCGGCAGCGTGCGCTCACCGGTGAAGGGGCTTCCCGGCGCAAGGCGCATCATAAAGAAGGAAATAGTGATGAGAATAAAGAGTGTTGGAATCGCTTCAAGACAGCGACGAAAGATAAATTTTAACATTGCCCGTACCTTCTGGCGTGTGCCTATATGATGTGACGATGGTTAGACACCGTGGGGCGAGATTCCCCGCCCCACTCATTGCCATTAATGCTTGATAATATATAAGTTTTTAACAGAAATATTATCCATCGGGTCTTTACCGGTATAACCCCCTACCCACGGCTTCACCAGACGGGCGTTGACGTAGTAGTAAACCGGAACGATAGCCGAATCTTTATCAAGCTGTACTTCTGACTTCGCATACAGATCGGCGCGCTGCGCGTCGTCCGTGGTTTTCAGCGTATCGGCGATCAGCTTGTCAAACGCCGGGCTCTTATAGTGCGCCGTGTTGTTAGAGCTGTCGCTCAGCATGGTGTTCAGGAAGGAAGTCGGTTCGTTATAGTCCGCACACCAGCCCGCGCGCGCAACGTCGAAGGTGCCCTGATGGCGGGTGTCGAGGAAGGTTTTCCACTCCTGGTTCTCCAGCTTAACGTTAACGCCCAGGTTTTTCTTCCAGATTGACGCCACGGCAATCGCCAGCTTTTTATGCAGATCGGAGGTGTTGTACAGCAGGCTAAACGTCAGCGGTTTGTCCGCGGTATACCCGGCTTCGGCCAGCAGCTTTTTCGCCTCTTCGTTGCGTTTTTCCTGCGTCCAGCCGAACCACTCCGGTTTATCCAGCTTCATGCCGTCGGTATAAGGCGGGGTGTAGCTGTAGGCCGGCAGATCGCCCTGGTTTTTCACCTTATTAACGATGATATCGCGGTCCAGGGCCAGCTTCAGCGCGGTACGCACGCGCACGTCAGTGAACGGCGCCTTCTGGTTGTTGATTTCGTAGTAGTAGGTGCAGAGGTATGGGTCTACGTGCACTTCTTTCGGGATCTCTTTTTTCAGCTTCTGGAACAGTTCAATCGGCATGTTGTTATAGGTCATGTCGATTTCGCCGCTGCGGTAGCGGTTAACGTCCGTAACTTCGGAAGAGATTGGCAGATAGGTCACCTGGTTGATGACGGTTTTCGCGTTATCCCAGTACTGCGGGTTGCGCTCCAGCACCATGCGCTCGTTGACGACCCAGTCCTTCAGCTTGTACGCGCCGTTGGTCACGATATTGGCCGGCTGGGTCCACTTCTCGCCGAATTTTTCGATGACAGATTTTGGAACCGGAGAAACGGATGGGTGTACCAGCAGCTTATAGAAGTACGGAACGGGCTCGCTCAACGTGACTTCAAAGGTATTCGCATCAATCGCTTTAACGCCCAGATCGGTAACCGGTTTTTTACCGGTGATGATGTCGTCGATGTTGGCGATGTGGCCATACTGGAGATAGCTCGCATACGGAGAGGCGGTATTTGGGTTCGCCAGACGCTGCCAGCTATAGACAAAATCTTCTGCGGTAACAGGCGTTCCGTCGGACCATTTCGCATCTTTGCGCAGATGGAAAGTCCACACTTTAAAATCTTTATTTTCCCACTTTTCCGCCACGCCCGGCGCCGGGTGACCGTCTACGTCAGTCACCAGCAGACCTTCAAACAGATCGCGGTTCACGTTAGATTCCGGCACGCCTTCAATCTTGTGCGGGTCAAGAGACTGCACTTCTGCCCCGTTATTACGCACCAGCGTTTGCTTCTCTGCCAGCTGAACCCCTGCCGGCACGTCTGCAGCCATTGCAACGTTGCCCGCGATTAGCGCACTTAAAATACTCGCCGCTACCAGGCTTTTTTTTGTGATGATGGTCATTGTGTTGATACTCCACTCATTATAATTACCGGCCTTCGCCAGCTGTGTATTCCCCTGTCGGGGCCTGTGCAGCGCAGGAGATTTTTTTGCTGCCGCCAGGTTCTTTTTACTGCCTGCTATCACCGACTTTTTTATTACTGACCGCTCGTACGGGGCCTTGCGTCGATTCGTTACGCGCCCCCTGTCGAAGCGCGATGTTGAGAGATGAGAAATATTCCTATGATAATTATTCTCATCTACTTGTTTAATGCCGCAAAATATAAGGCCGGAAAGTACCAAATGGCGCAGGCTCCCGCCAATACATTTTGCAAATTTGTTAAGCAATTCTCTTTTACAACGAGAGATTCTTCTTGAGGGCAGCCTTGCCGGGCATTGAATCTCCTTTGAAAAGGATGATATTCAATGAGATATAGAGAAAATGCTCTACGCGCGCGTCGCTGCGCTATCACCAACCAGTTTTGTACAAAAGTTTAACAATTGATTATTATTTAGCACATTCCTCTGGGGGAATCTTGAATTTACTAATAACATTTCGGTTATCGCGCAGCAAGCCCCAGAGTATTGTGTGAGTAAAATAACAGTTTGATTGAATGGTTTATGCGCAGGGCGAAGAGAGTCAGTCAAATAAGCGGATGAAATTCAATGGAAATTCATTATTAGCAGAATTTATTATACCGGGTGCGCTATTCAACTTTATTTATATGATTTGCTGATAATGACGTAAAAAAAACGGAGCCAGGGGCTCCGCTCTTTCATATGAAATCGTTAATGCAGAAGACCGGGGAAAATACTTTTGATCCCGGTCACAATAAATTCGATACCCAGCGCCATCAGTAATAACCCCATGATGCGGGTTATGACGTTAATGCCCGTTTGTCCCAGTAGACGAACGAGCCAGGGTGCCATGCGGAACACCCCCCAACAGCAAAGCGCAAAAAGCGCGATCGCCACGGAGAAGCCAATCAGGTGCGCCCAGTTGTGATAACGCGTGCCCCATACGATGGTGGAACTGATTGCCCCGGGCCCTGCCATCAGCGGCAGAGCCAGCGGCACAACGCCGATGCTTTCGCGGATCGCCGTTTCTGATTTTTCCTGTTTGTTCTGCTTATCCTCACCCAGCTTGCCGCTGATCATCGACATCGCGATGGTGACGACCAGAATCCCGCCCGCGATGCGGAACGAATCAATCGAGATGCCGAACACCTGAAGGATAGCGTCACCCAGATAAAGCGACGTCAGCAGGATAATCGCCACCGACAGGTTTGCCGTCAGGTTGGTTTTGTTTCTAGCGGCGGCGGTCTGATAGCTGGTCATACTAATGAAGACAGGGATAATCCCCACCGGGTTTACCAGCGCAAACAAACCGATAAAAAACTTAAAATATGTAGGAAAATCAAAGAGCGTTTGAATCACATGTAGCTCCGCTAATGAGCATGGCCAGGGTCAAGAAAGGTGTCATGATAAAACCGTGCTGAAGATACGCTTTTTATCCGTACACTTCATCTGATATCTGCACCAAAACGGTGTCAATTCATCATGTTAAACATATGTAGAATCAATGATAGCGACACTTCCAATAGTTTCGTAATTATTTAACACTGGATAAATCTCAAAGAAATAACCCTGCTGAAAGGTATCAGCTTAGTTATAAATTGACGTAGATCACGATTTCGGTACTCAGAAGTGAGTAATCTTGGTTACGCCGCCAGGGAGATCACCTATCAATAAGGTATGATGCTAAGGTAAGGCTCTTTTAGTAAATTAGTGCTCAGGAGCAGTGAGTAACCCTTTGTTTTACTGTGGGTTACGCAAGTAGCAAGCGCGCTGACTATACTGTCTTCGTGTTGAACGCTGGTTTACTAAAAGAGTTTAAACATTATCAGGAGAGCATTATGGCTGTTACCAATATCGCTGAACTGAACGCACTCGTAGAGCGCGTGAAAAAAGCCCAGCGTGAATATGCCAACTTCACCCAAGAACAGGTTGATAAAATCTTCCGCGCGGCCGCTCTGGCTGCTGCAGATGCTCGAATCCCTCTCGCTAAAATGGCCGTTGCCGAATCTGGCATGGGTATCGTTGAAGATAAAGTGATCAAAAACCACTTTGCTTCAGAGTATATCTACAACGCTTATAAAGATGAGAAAACCTGCGGCGTACTGTCTGAAGATGATACCTTCGGCACTATCACCATCGCAGAACCGATCGGCATCATTTGCGGTATCGTTCCAACCACCAACCCAACGTCCACCGCTATCTTCAAATCCCTTATTAGCCTGAAGACCCGCAACGCAATCATCTTCTCCCCGCATCCACGTGCAAAAGACGCGACCAACAAAGCCGCTGACATTGTTCTGCAGGCAGCTATTGCCGCCGGTGCGCCGAAAGATCTGATTGGCTGGATCGACCAACCTTCCGTTGAGCTGTCCAATGCGCTGATGCATCACCCAGACATTAACCTGATCCTCGCGACCGGTGGTCCAGGCATGGTTAAAGCTGCATACAGCTCCGGTAAGCCTGCCATCGGCGTAGGCGCAGGTAACACCCCTGTTGTTATCGATGAAACCGCAGACATTAAACGCGCTGTTGCGTCTGTTCTGATGTCCAAAACCTTCGACAACGGCGTTATCTGTGCGTCTGAACAGTCTGTTGTGGTTGTTGACTCCGTATACGACGCCGTTCGCGAACGTTTCGCCAGCCACGGTGGCTACCTGCTGCAGGGCAAAGAGCTGAAGGCCGTTCAGGACATTATCCTGAAAAATGGCGCGCTGAACGCGGCTATCGTAGGCCAGCCAGCGTACAAAATCGCTGAACTCGCGGGCTTCACCGTACCGGCTACCACCAAGATTCTGATTGGTGAAGTGAAGGTTGTTGACGAAAGCGAGCCGTTCGCTCACGAAAAACTGTCCCCTACTCTGGCTATGTACCGTGCGAAAGATTTCGAAGATGCGGTAGAAAAAGCAGAGAAACTGGTGGCGATGGGCGGTATCGGCCACACCTCTTGCCTCTACACTGACCAGGACAACCAGCCAGAACGCGTGGCTCACTTCGGTCAGATGATGAAAACGGCACGTATTCTGATTAACACCCCAGCGTCTCAGGGTGGTATCGGCGACCTGTATAACTTCAAACTCGCACCTTCCCTGACTCTGGGTTGTGGTTCCTGGGGTGGTAACTCCATCTCTGAAAACGTTGGTCCAAAACACCTGATCAACAAGAAAACCGTTGCTAAGCGAGCTGAAAACATGTTGTGGCACAAACTTCCGAAATCTAT
>AGFT01013507.1_pt1 | contig 23206 bp, 21 predicted proteins | sample 305848 | NCBI WGS metagenome assembly AGFT01 (sample SAMN02954282, study PRJNA62043) | ant fungus garden metagenome | biome: terrestrial; feature: Atta colombica fungus garden; material: fungus garden; isolation source: Atta colombica fungus garden bottom | host: Atta colombica | place: Panama...
TCACGGCGCACGATAAAACGGCTTATCCCCCAGAATCGTCGCCCGCTGCATAATCCTGCGCTGCGGCAGATAATCCGCGTTGGCGTAGTGCTGGGTCACGCGGTTATCCCAAATCGCCAGGTCGTTCTCCTGCCAGCGCCAGCGCACCTGAAACTCCGGCTTGGTGATGTGCGCGAACAGGAAGCCCAGCAGCGCCTCGCTCTCCTTCTCGCTCACGTCCACGATGCGCGTCGTGAACCCTTCGTTCACAAACAGCGCCTGCTTGCCCGTCACCGGATGGGTGCGCACCACCGGATGCAGCAGCGGCGGGTGTTTTGCCACGGCCTCCTGCCAGCGCCGGTGCTCCTCTTCGCTTTTGCGGTACTTGTACTCCTGGAATGATTTTTTGAAATCGTGCTCCGCCCGCAGGCCGCTCAGCAGCGTCTGGAACGGCGCGGAGAGCGCCTCAAACGCCGCAATGCCGCTGGCCCACAGCGTGTCGCCGCCTGTCTCCGGCAGCAGCTTCGCCGCCAGAATCGCCCCGGCGGGCGGCGTGTCGATGAAGGTCACGTCGGTGTGCCAGTTGTCGTTGTCCGGCGGGTTATCGTTGTGGGTGTCCAGAACGATAATCTCCTCGACCCCTTCCGCATGCGGGTAGACCGGGTGGATGTGCAGATCGCCAAAGCGCATCGCCAGCGCGCGCTGCTGCTGCGGGGTAATGGCCTGCTCGCGCAGGAACACTACCTGATGGCGCAGCACCGCGTGGTAGAGCTGCTCAAACTGGTTATCGCTCAGGGGGCGAGTCACATCCAGGCCGGAAACCTGTGCGCCAATGTATGGCCCCAGCGGGGTGATGGTCAGACGTTCACTCATTGCATTTCTCCATGCCAGGGCGTCAGGCGGCGCTGAAGCGCGCGCAGCCCCAGTTCTAAACCAAAGGCAATCACGGCGATGACCGCGATCCCTGCCAGCACAACGTCAGTCGCCAGGAACTCGCCCGCCGACTGCACCATAAACCCAAGGCCGCGCGTGGCCGCAATCAGCTCGGCCGCCACCAGCGTGGACCAGCCGACGCCGAGCCCGATGCGCAGGCCGGTTAAAATCTCCGGCAGCGCGCCCGGTAAAATGACGAACAGCAAAACCTGCGCGCGGCTGGCGCCAAGCGACTGCGCCGCGCGGATGCGAACCTGCTGGGCGCTCTTCACGCCCGCCAGCGCCGACATGGCGACCGGGGCGAAAATCGCCAGATAAATCAGCAGGATTTTTGAGGTTTCGCCGATGCCAAACCAGATCACCATCAGCGGCAGATACGCCAGCGGCGGCACCGGGCGGTAAAGCTCAATCAGCGGGTCGAGAATGCCGCGCACCGTCGGGCTAAGCCCCATCGCGATCCCGACCGGCACGCCGATCATCACCGCCGCCAGCAGCGCCACCAGAATGCGCGCCAGGCTTGCGCCGAGGTGCTGCCAGAGCGTCGCATCCATAAAGCCCTGCGGCCCGGCGATGGTTATCAGCTTTGCCAGCACCTGTCCCGGCGGCGGCAGAAACAGCGGGCTTATCCACGCCTGCGCCGCCACAACCCACCATATTGCCAGCAGCACCAGCAGCGTGCCGACGCTCAGCGTGAGCTGGCGCGAGAAGGGCCAGCGCGGGGCGAAACGCGCGCGCGGCGTTTTTTCATTGGCAACAAGGCTCATGAGAAGGCCTCCCGCTGCTCAAACACGCGGCTTAAGACGTATTCACGCTTTTCGATAAACAGCGGATCGGATTTGATGCTGCGCACCGGCTCTCCCGCCACGAAGCGGCGGGCAAATTCGAGCGGCAGCCGTTCAAGCACGCGGCCCGGCCCCGGCGACAGCAGCACCAGCTCGGTCGCCATAAAGACGGCCTCTTCAATGTCGTGGGTGATCAGCAGAACCTGCCTGCCGCCCTCGTGCCACAGGCGCAGGAGCAGGGTTTGCATCTGCTCGCGGGTGAAGGCATCCAGCGCGCCAAAAGGCTCGTCCAACAGCAACAGCTGCGGATTCGCCGCCAGCGCGCGGGCGATGCCGACGCGCTGGCGCTGGCCGCCGGAAAGCTGCCAGATGAAGCGTTTTTCCGCGCCCTCCAGCCCGACCTTTTTCAGCATCTGACGCGCCGTCTCCAGCCGCTGCTCGCGGCCGATGCCCGCCAGCTGCAGGCCGAACGCCACGTTCTCCTGCACGTTGCGCCACGGCAGTAGCCCTTCATTCTGAAACACCACGCCGCGCTCAGCGCCGGGTCCGTCAACCTTTTTGCCGTCCAGCTGAATAGAACCGTGCTGATACGGCACAAATCCGGCGATCAGGTTCAGCAGCGTGGTTTTCCCGCAGCCGGAGGGGCCAAGCACGACCAGCAGCTCGCCGCTGTCCACCGTCAGGTTAATGTCCTCCAGCGCGGGCCTGCCACCGTAGCTGGAGTACAGGTTGGTGATGTTCAGCATGGCGCGCTCCTTATTTTACAAAGCGGTCGGTAACGTACTGGCTATAGTCCGCCGCGACGGCGGGCACTTTGCCCTGCGCTTTCAGGAAGGTTGCGGTGTCAACAATCGCCTTGTTCACCGGACCGGTCAGCTGCTGCACCTGCTGGGCAGGCGTGAGATAGGTGTTGCCCTTCACCAGCCCCGGCACGTCCGCTTCCGGCACGCCGCTCAGGCGGGAGAGTTTCTCCAGGTTGGCGGGCTGCTTCAGCCATTCGTCCGGGTTGGCGATGTAGGGCTGCTGCGCGTCGATGGCGCTTTTGGCAAAGGCTTTCACCACGTCAGGATGCTTCTCGGCGAAGTCCTTGCGCACTACCCACACGTCGAGCGTCGGCGAGCCCCACTGGCCCACCTTTTCGGAGTCGGTCAACACGGTGCCGTCCTTTTCCAGCGCGTTCACGGCGGGCGCCCAGACGTAGGCGCCGTCAATATCGCCGCGCTGCCAGGCCGCGATAATCGCCGGCGGCTGCAGGTTGATGATTTGCACCTGGCCCGGCTTGATTCCCCAGTGCTTCAGGGCCGCCAGCAGGCTGTAGTGGGTGGTGGAGATGAACGGCACGGCGATGCGCTTGCCGATGAGATCTTCAGGTTTGGTGATATTTTTCTTCACCACCAGCGCCTCGGAGTTGCCGAGCTGAGAGGCCAGCAGGAAAACTTCAATCGGCACCTGCTGGCTGGCCGCGACGGCCAGAGGGCTGGAGCCGAGGTTACCGATCTGCACGTCGCCGGAGGCCAGCGCGCGCACGATGGCCGCGCCGCTGTCGAACTTGCGCCAGTCGACCTTCGCGCCGCTCTCTTTGGCGAAGGTGTTATCCGCCTGCGCGACTTTCGCCGGTTCGGCGGAGGTTTGATACGCGACGGTGACGTCAACCGCCTGCGCCTGAAATGCCCACAGCGCCAGCGCGCCGAGTAATGTGATTCGCGATGAAATAGCCATAGTGCCTGCTCCCCGTATTGTTATGGAGGCAGTATTTCCGGCGCGGCTATTTTGATAAAGGAATTAAAAGGCATCGCTAATAGCGATTCGTTTTTAGATAAAAAGCGGGAAAGGATAGTGAATTTTGTGCGGTTGTTTCGCCGGGTGGTGCTGCGCTTACCCGGCCTACGGTTCGTGCAATTTGTAGGCCGGGTAAGGCGCAGCCGCCACCCGGCAAAGCACTCAGCGCTGCGCGTTCAGCTCAGCAATGTCCTTCGGCGTGGTCCGACAGCAGCCGCCAATCAGCTTCGCGCCCGCCGCCAGCCACTGCGGCAGATAGCCCGCCAGCGTCTCGCACGCCTCGCCGTGGTGATGCCAGGTTTTGGTCACCGCGTCGTAGTGTTCGCCCGAGTTCGGGTAGACCACCAGCGGCAGCGCCGTCAGGCCCTGCAGATGCGTCAGCGCCGCGGTGGTGTTTTCCAGCGCGATACAGTTGATGCCGAGTGCGACAACCTGCGGATTATCGGCCAGCGCGCCCACCACGTCGCGCAGCGGCGTGCCGTCGCTCAGGTGCTCGCTGTCGCGCAGGGTTAATGAGAACCACGCCCGGGCGCGAGGATAGTCCGCCAGCAGCGAAACCAGCGCCCTGATTTCCGCGAACGAGGGCAGCGTTTCGCAGGCCAGCAGGTCGGCTCCGGCATCCAGCAGCGCTTCCACGCGCGGACGGTGGAACGCCGTAAATTCCTCAGCGCTGCGCGCGTAATCACCGCGGTACTCGGAGCCATCCGCCAGATACGCCCCGTAAGGCCCAACGGAACCGGCCACCAGCAGCGTGCCCGCATGGGCGTTCTCGGCCAGGTACGCTTCGCGCGCCTTGCGCGCCAGCTCCACGCTTTTACCGATCAACGCGCGGGACTGGGCCTCGTCCAGCCCGCGCGCCGCAAAGCCCGCAGGCGTGGCCTGATAGCTGGCGGTGATCGCCACCTGCGCGCCCGCCCGGTAGTAGTCGAGATGGACCTCGCGGATCGGCTCCGGGTTTTCCATCAGCACCTTCGCGGACCACAGGCTGTCGGCCAGGTTGCAGCCGCGCGCTTCCAGCTCCGTGGCCATCGCCCCGTCCAGCACCACGAAAGGCCGTTGTTCAAGGAGGGCGGTAAGCGGATTATTCTGCGACATGTTCAGGCTCCTGCGTCGTCGTTTTTTGGGTCAGATAGTACGCACCATAACACAGGGCGACGAACGGCAGCCCGCAGTAAAGGGCAATGCGCTGGCTCGGATCAAAGGCCAGGCCGACGCAGGCCACCAGGCACAGCACGAACCCAAGCACCGGCACCAGCGGATACCACGGCGCGCGGTACGCGAGCGCGTCGAGCGGCTGGCCGGACTGAAGATGGCGGCGGCGGAAGACGAAGTGCGACGCGCAGATGCTTATCCACACTGCCACCACCGCAAAGCCTGAAATGGCCGACAGCGCCACGAATACCGTGTCCGGCGCAATCACGCTGGAGAACAGCGCCAGCACGCCGCCGAGCATGGAAACGGAGAGCGCCGTCAGCGGCACGCCGCGTTTATTGACGCGGGCAAAGCAGCGCGGCAGCGTGTTCTCGTTCGAGAGGGACCACAGCATGCGCCCGGACGCATACAGCCCGGAGTTCGCCGCCGAGAGGATCGCCGTCAGGATCACAAAGTTAAAGATATCCGCCGCGTAGGGAATGCCGACCTTTTCAAACACCAGCACGAACGGGCTTTTCTCGACGCCCGCCTGCTGCATTGGGATCAGCGCCGCCAGCACGAACACGGTGCCAATAAAGAAGATAATCAGCCGCGCGATGGTGGTGCGGATCGCCACCGGAATGACCTTATGCGGATTTTCCGTTTCCCCGGCGGCGATGCCGATCAGCTCCGTCCCGGAAAAGGCAAAGTTCACCGCCACCATGGTCATCAGGATCGGCAGCCCGCCGTGCGGGAACCAGCCCTCGGCGGTGATGTTCGCCAGCCCCGGCGCGGGGGAACCGTCCGCCATCGGGATAAAGCCGAAGATCGCCGCGCCGCCGAGGATGATAAACGCGATGATGGTGATCACTTTTACCAGCGAGAACCAAAATTCGCCTTCGGCAAACAGGCGGGTCGAGAAGGCGTTGAGGCCGAAGATGACCACGCAGAACACCACGCACCACGCCCAGACGGGCACCTGCGGGAACCAATACTGCATGCAAAAACCGGCGGCGGTAAAGCTCGAGCCCAGCGCCACCGTCCAGGTCAGCCAGTAGAGCCACGCCACGGTGTAGCCCGTTGCCGGGCCAAGGTAGCGCGCGGCGTAAACGTGAAACGCGCCGGTTTCAGGCATCGCGACCGACAGCTCGCCCAGGCACTGCATCACCAGCCACACCACCAGCGCGCCAATCAGGTACGCCAGCAGCGTGCCCGCCGCGCCCGTCGTGGAGATAATGTAGCCCGTATTAAAGAATAGCCCCGTGCCGATAACGCCCCCCAGCGAGAGCATGATCAGGTGGCGCGTTTTCATGGTGCGCTTAAGCTGCCCGTTTTCCTGTTCTGTTTGCATATCACCTTCTATACGTATGGACATCTAAACATCCAAAGAAAAGGTGTTATACCGCGATTGTTAACAAATAGCCAGAAGCGTCGTCCGCGGCGCAAATATTGGTAAATCCTCAAATCAGTTCTATAGTCGTCACAGTTTCTTAGCAAACAGGACACATCGATGCGTTTTAATGGACTGACAAAAGGTTTCTTCCTCTTGATTCTCGCCCTGGTCACCTGGGCTTTCTTTGACGTACTGTCGCCCTATTTTTCCGCGATTCTGTGGGCCGCAATCCTCACGATTATTTTCAACCCGGTAAAAAACAGGCTTCGCACCGCCCTCGGCGAACGCAACGGGCTGGCCTCGTTCCTGACGCTGTGCATTATCTGCCTGATCGTCTTTATTCCGCTGATGGTGATCCTCTCATCGCTCGCCATCGAGCTGAACGTGGTGTACACCAAGCTGCAGCAAAACAACACCCAGTTCCCGGAGGTGGTAGCGAGCATCTTTAACCGCCTGCCCGACTGGGCCAGCGGCTTCCTCGCCGATCACAACCTCAACAACGCCGCGCAGATCCAGAAAAAGCTTTCCGACGTGGCGCTGCAGGGCGGGCAATACCTCGCGGGCAGCGCGTTCCTGATCGGCAAAGGGACGTTTGGCTTTGCCATTAGCTTCGGCATCATGCTCTACCTGCTGTTTTTCCTGCTCAAGGACGGGCCGTACCTGGTGCGCCAGATCCTCGACTCCCTGCCGCTGACCGACTTTGCCAAGCAGCACCTGTTTGCCAAGTTTGTCGGCGTGTCGCGCGCGACGGTGAAAGGCACGGCGGTGGTCGCCGTGGTTCAGGGCACGCTCGGCGGCATCGCCTTTGCGATTGTCGGCATCGACGGCAGCATTCTGTGGGGCGCGCTGATGGCGTTCCTCTCCCTGGTGCCCGCCGTGGGCTCGGCGATCGTCTGGGTGCCCGCCGCCATTTATCTGTTCGCCACGCACCAGATCTGGCAGGGGCTGTTTATCGTCGGCTTCTTCGTGATTATCGTCGGGCTGGTGGACAATATTCTGCGCCCGCTGCTGGTGGGTAAAGACACCAAAATGCCGGACTACCTGATCCTGATCTCCACGCTCGGCGGCATGGAGCTGTACGGCATTAACGGCTTTGTGATTGGTCCGCTGATCGCGGCGCTGTTTATCGCCTGCTGGAACCTCTTCTCCGGCCGCGACCACGCGGGCAACGCCGAAGAGCTGGATGCCGAATTTATCGAGGAAGGGAAAAACCCGCCCGACATTTAACCCTCGACGGATAATCCTCCCAGGGCGGCGCGATGCCGCCTTTTTTTTCGCCTTAAATCAGAGCTTTTCTATAATTTGTAATACCGCATCCACTCTTGCCGTAGAAGGATCCCGCTGGTGCGAATCGCCACGATAACAAACTGGGCCTACGGGGCCACGGTATGCCTGACCATTGCCTGCGGCGTCGTCATGATCATGGCGTCGAAGGCCGATGACGTTGAGCGCCAGACCGTCGAACAGCGCCAGCAGTTCGACCGCCTCACGGAAGATCTCGACGCGAAAGCCTGGGCGCAGTCCGACCTGGCGCGCCTGTACGTGGTTAAACACGATCCGCAGATCCTCAATGATTATCGGCAGGAGGAAGGTACCCTCAAAAAAAGCGAAATGCATCTGCAGAAGCTGCGCGACAACGGCGCATCTGACGTTGAGCTGGCGCTGCTTCGCGAGGGGTTAACAATCCTTGACCGGCTGCAGGACGAGCAGCAGGCCGCCCTGTCCAGCATGGCGCAGGGCGATCCTGCGCAGGCCGTTGCGCAGCTCTACAGCCCGGCGTATGAGCAGGATCTGGAGCGCGCTCAAAACCAGTTCGATCACTTCCGCCAGCTCCTCGACAGGCGCATTATCGCCACCGTTCAGGAGGCCACGCACAAATCAAAAACCCTGCGCACCGCCTCGGAAATCATGGTCGGCCTTACCGCCCTGCTCTTTCTCTTTGTCCTCGGCTTCATCTTAAAACGCCGCGTGCTGCGCCCTGTCGTTCGCCTGAGCGACGTGGTGCATCGCCTGGCCTCGCAGGACTACGCGGTCGAGACGCCCAACTTTAATCAGATTGACGAGATCGGCGATATGGCGCAGGCGATCCACATTTTTCGCGAAAACGGCCTGGCGCGGCAGCGCCTGGAAAAGGAGCGCGACGCGGACTGGGCCGTTCGCGAGCTGCTGGCGCGGATGACGCAGCGCCTGCAGGGCTGCGAGAACTTCGCTGACGTGATAAACGTCGCCGGGCTGTTTGCCCCGAACGTGGCGCCGGGCATTGCCGGACGCCTGTATATTCTCGATCGCGACCCGTGGCAGATGCGCTGCGTGGCGGAATGGCTGGATCCGGAAGGCGATAGCCAGCCCTTTGAGACCGACGCGTGCTGGGCAATCCGCCGTGGACAGAGCCACCCGCCGGTCAGCGGCGAGCCGGATATTTCCTGCTACCACCTGCCGCCGTCCTGCGCGCACCGCGCGCTGTGCGTTCCGCTCATCGCGCAGGGCGAAGCCATCGGCCTGCTCTCTTTCCAGAACGTTACGCCGGAAAAGGCCCCGGCGCGCGCCTACCTTGAACTGATGGCCGAAGCGCTGGGTCTGGCACTGGCAAACCAGCGGCTGCGCGATGCGCTGCTGGAAAAGGCACTGTTCGACCCGCTCACCGGGCTGCGTAACCGCCATCATCTGGATGATACGCTGCGCACGCAGATGGCGCAGGCCGCGCGCAATAACGAACCGGTCAGTTGCCTGATGATCGACATTGACCACTTCAAGGCCATTAATGACCGCTACGGCCATGAGGCAGGAGACGAGGTGATTAAGAGCGTGGCGGGCATTGTGAAGCGCGCCGTGCGCGACGGCGGGCTGGCGTTTCGCTACGGCGGCGAGGAGTTTTTAGCCCTCCTGGCCGGGCAGGATGAAGAGGCGGCGTTTGCCTGCGCCAGCGAAATTCATCGCGAGGTGCATACGCTGAGCGTCCGCTACGGGCTGACGGAAATCGGCCCGGTGGATGTCTCCATCGGCATCGCCAGCTATCCGCAGCATGCCCAAAGCGACACCCTGCTGCGCGCGGCGGACGTTGCGCTCTATCGGGCAAAAGAGCTGGGCCGCTCGCGGATCGTCAGCTTCGGCATGCTGAAGGAGGCGTAAAGAAGCAGGCAGGGAACGCGGCCTGAGGTGGTCATATCGTCCCCTCAGGGCGTGTTGCCATGATCGATAAAACCGATCGATTAAAAAAAATCGATCTGCAAAATGAATTATCCCTCCCGCCATCACGCGTGCTAAATTCCGCCATCACGGTTATTACATTGTTATAGATGAATATCTTGTCATCCGACGGGCAGGCGTATTTTGTCCAAAATACGGCGCGGGCTATGACAGCAGGTGATGGAATGAAAAAATGCATGCGGTGTAACAGGAAAAGAGGTTTTCTGGCCAGACTCTTTGGGCTGGATAAAGAATATTGTGATAAATGCCTGCCGATAATTAATCAGGAAATAAGAACAAAAATAGCGACTCCGGCATCGAACCGTGACGTCCATGATAAAAGATAGCGTCCTGCAGGGCCTATTTTCCTTCTGAACAAGCCGATCCCTTCACTGATTTACGCTCCATTATGATAAATCAAATCGATATCAGCGTCATTATTCCAGTATTTAACGCTCAGGACGCTATCGTTCCGTTGGTAGGTAAACTCCTTAGCGAAAAGACCGCGAGCGTCGAAGTCATTGTCGTTAACGACGGCTCAACGGACGGCACGCCAGCGGCGCTTCGCACGCTCGACGATGAACGCCTTATCGTCATAAGCCAGAATAATCAGGGCGTGTATGCGGCCAGAAATGCCGCGCTTGCGGTTCATCGCGGTGAGTGGGTTATTTTTCTGGATGCCGATGACCAGGTTGAAGACCATTTTCTGCGCGAGCGCTTTGCGATAGCCTGTGGGGCACAGGCCGATGTCGTTATTTTCAACGGCTGGCACGGAGATAGCGCCCATCCCGTGCATCATAAACAACCTTACGAAAAAATGCTCAGCGGATGGCAATGGATTAACCACTGCGTCAACCAGAAGGAGTGGCCGCATTATTTATGGCTACAGATGGTGCGCTCGTCCTATATTCAAAAAAATACGCTGCGCTTCCAGGCGGGAAAGAGCCATAAGGACATCGTGTGGACGCTGCACCTTGCCGCCGGAAACGGCCAATTGTATTTCGCCGACAGAAGAGATTATGTCTATATCAATAATCCGTCGTCGATTACGCACCGCCATGACTATTACGACGTTCGCGCGGCCAGCTATATCGACGTCATTGCGGAGATTGTTGCCATCAGCGCAAAACCGCAGTACAGGGACATCAAAAATGCGCTTGCCCGACATGCGCTCGTGGAGTCCCGGCATTTTTTGGGCCTCTACCGGCGTAAGGTGAGCAACCGTCAGGCGCTGCGCGCCCGCTTCCGTTCACGCATTCAGCTTTACAGGCTCGTCCCGGCCATTCGCACGATGAGTGACGCCTTCTTTCTCATCAAGCTGGCTTACAACGTTTATCGCCAGGCGCCCCGTTAGCTCACCGTGCGGACGGCTTAACCCGCGTCAATAAGCGTCACGTCGAACCGCACGCCCGGCATCATGACGTTCAGTCCGTCTGTGAGCATTTTTCCTGCCTCATGCAGAGCCTCGAGCGGCATCTCCGGCAGGCTTTCCAGAATAAACCACATGTGCTTATCGGAAGCGCTCAGGCGGGTTCTTATTCCCTGCCGCCAGTTCCAGCGGCGGCACGTGACGCCCAGTTCGTCACGCCAAATCACTTCTCCCGGCTCGGGTTTCTCGACGGTCGGGTTGCCGTCCTTGAAGGTGTCAAACGGCTCGCTGCCGTCTGAGATAATGAGGCGCGGCATGCCGGAATAGGCATCCAGATTTTCACCCCCGACAGGAATGGCGTAGCGCAGGCTGACGGCGTTATACAGGTCCACCACCGGGTCCAGCGCCGTCATAGATCCGTCGCGCAACACCCGCTTGCGCAGGGCTTCGGCTGAACAAGGCGTGCGTTTGGGCTTTGCACCAAAGGCGCGAAAGGCCTCTGACCATGCGTTCAGGTGAGCCTCTGCCCACGCGGGTTCCCCGTCGAGGACGGCCTTACACGCGCTGATGAGCGCCTCTTCCCCAAAGCCGGGGTTAACGAGCGGAGCAGCCGTTACGCTGATGCTCAGCGCGCGAAAGCCCGGCGCCAGGCGGGCAACATCAGCGCTGATTGACGGATGTGCAGTGAACATTTCATAATCCTCAAATGACCGTTTTAGATTATGATAATGACCGATGAACAAAAAAGTCAATATAACGACCGGGACCGACGCGTCCGTCATCAATGAGGCGCTCTCCGCTTCCCTGAAGCAGTATCGCAGCGAGAAAAAAATGTCGCTGGATGAGCTCTCGCGTCAGGCGGGGGTAAGCAAGGGGATGCTGGTGGAAATTGAAGCCTGCAGGGCAAACCCCAGCATCGCCCTGCTCTGCAAGCTGGCGTCGGCGATGGGCGTTTCGGTGGCGGATATCGTTAACGTCGCCAGCAAACCCAGCGTACACCTTATTGCTGCAGAAGATATTCCCTGCCTGTGGCGCGGCGAGCGCGGCGGTAGCGCACGGCTGCTTGCGGGCACCAGCGGACCGGACATGATCGAGCTATGGGAGTGGAAGATGCATCCCGGCGAGATTTTCACGTCCCCGGGGCACTCTGCCGGCACGTGTGAACTTTTACATGTAGTGGAAGGCGCTCTTCACCTCACTTTAGGCGAGGAAAGCCTGACGGTGAATGCGGGCAGTTCAGCGATTGCCAGAACGGATTTGCCGCATAGCTACAGGTGTGATGAAGGCGGCCCGCTCACGTTCACGATGACGGTGAGCGAGCGGGGACGCTGAGGGATCCCGACGGCGAGCGCTAGAAAAGCGGGGTCAGGCGCTGAACGTTCAGGCTCTCCAGCTTGCCGTCGAGGATTTCAAGAAACTCATCGTGATAGGGCATGGCGACATGCTTTTTCAAATCCTCTGCGGATTTCCAGCGCTCGATAAATACGAACGACACGCTGCCCTCATTTTCCAGCTCGCGAACGTCCGGCACCGCCCGGCTTTCGTGCAGATCGTACTGCAGACAGCCCGCTTCACCGTGGGTTGGTTTCACCATATTTTTCGCGGCAGTTCTCACCGCATCCACATGCTCCGGGAACGGCGTCAGGGTGGCAACAATTTTCACTTCGCTCATAACTTTTCCTGTTAACGAATGGACAACAACCGCGCCAGCGAGGGCGCGATATTCCGTTAAACAGCGTAGTGGTGAACGCTGGGCTTCGCCAGGATCGTGGAAAATAAGGGTAATAACGGGGGGAGAATGATAACGACACAGAAAGCGATCATGATCCCATCACAACCCCCCGCCCGACCTGCTAACTAGGGATAGTTAATGGTGTACTGTGCCGTGGCATTCGCGGTACCGGCCGTAATCTCCGAGCTGCCAACCAGGGACTGGTACTGCGCCTGGTAGGCCAGCGCGTTTGCGCCGCTCGCCAGCTTTATTGCTGCCGACGCGGTTCCCATTTTAAGAAGCGTTCCGTTACTTTCATTAATGCGCACCGCCACACCCGTTGCCGCGCCAGCACCCGCGTCCAGTGCCAGCAGGTCAGGGTTGGATGCTACTGGCCCACTAAAGGTCACTGTTGCCCGGTCAGGCCCACCTGCCGGGCAGTCGACAACCATGGAGAACGGTCTTGCTGTAGAGACATCACCCGGATGACTAAATTTCGTGGTGCTGACATCACCCAGTTCCAACTCCTGGTCAGCGTAGCCGGAGATTTCACAAGTGGATGACTTGATAGTGCCGGTGAAGCGAAGGGACACATTATCTGTCGCATGCGACTGGACGCTTATGACAACGCCCATTGCAACCCCCATGGCATACGAAAGAAGCTGGTATTTCAGTTTCATACATATCTCCTGTTATTCATAAGTCAGGGCCAGGGTTGCCGTGGCGTTGGCATTGCCGGAAGTGACGGTTGACTGAGTCTGCAGATAGCGTGCCGTCCAGTTAAAATCGTACACGCCTTCAGACGTCGTGGTGTCCACTTCTAAATCCTGGTTGAGTTGTACGCCCAAGCCGTGTCTGTCCAGTAACTGCACGGCTACGCCTGTTGCACCACCGTAAGACAGTTTTATGGCTCCCCGCTTTCTTGTAGCGGTATCAGCCGTTGCATCAACGGATGTATTAATCCTGATATCAGAAGGACAATTTAATAATATATGTACAGGTTTCTTCGGCGTAAACGAATTAACCCCGGTAAAATCAGTAGTTAAATAATCACCAAGAGAAACATTTAACTGTGGAGTCAATAAATCACATGACTGCTGCAGTACGTCAACATGCCCGCTCCCCATATACAGGGGTATCTCTGGTTGCCATCCCCCTCCACCTTGATTACCAATATAGGCGGCTATTTGACCAGAGTCGAAACTACCCGGCGTAATGGTTCCTGTTTTAATGAACGCCACATTCATATGAAATAATATTTTTACTGGTGTATCCGTTTGGTACGGCGTAAAAGACGTGCTACCCGCAGGAAGAAAATCGTCTTGACTACCCATAGATAACGCATAACCCACACCAGGAACTCCGCTATCAAACACTGCTGCCCCATTCCATACATATGAAAGCGGAGGTCTGTATGCTTTCAGTCCGTAATAAAATGGCGAGGAAGTCGAATCGCATGAGTAGTTAATATTAACCGTATCCTGATCATAGATCTCGGTTCCAACCGCCACATTCGAACCTACAGCGAGGCTCCCTGGGTTTAGGGTTTGTGATGATACGCTTGGAATACAATCTGCATTTGCAATATTCATAAAAAACAGCATAAGAAATATTATTACTGCATTGCTCATCACCCATAACAGGCATGGTCTGTTTTTTTGATCTATCACTTCTCGTTTCAGGGGGTATTCTACACATTTAAAATCCAACAGAAGAAATCGCCTGGATATTTTTTTCATTCTCATACTCGCCACTCTCCATAATTAACTCCAGCCAAATCCCCGAGCCCCATAAGAAATGAAGTGAGGAATACGCTCATCGGAATATTTCGTTGCACTGACAGCATTCAAAATCATGAATAGTCAATTGCGTATCAGTGGAATTGCAAAACGCAGATGCTTTAAAAGGGAACCCGACATATCATTACTTAATCAAGATTTATACCCTATCCACAACGCACGGTAGTCTGTTGTACACCCACGGCATGTCTCTTACCGTCGCTGGCCTGTGCTGGCAGACTGAAGCTGCCGTGACACTGCTGCGTGCCGCCGTCGCCCCATTTCGCTGTCAGACGTCCCTTCTGCGGTACCCCACTCAGGTACACCTGGCCGTCATCGCCCACGATACTCGTGCTGTCGCTGTCACTGCCGTCAACCGATACCGTCGCACCAAATGGCACCACGCGACCGCCCTGCTGGAGGGTCATCAGCACACGGTTTCCCACGCTGGTTTTGAAGCGTGCACGCACCACGGCACCGGCCGTCGGCACCACGTTCATCACGCTCTCTTTCAGGTCAACGTCGTCGCCAAGTGAACCCGGATCAAGTCCCACGCGTGAGCGTTTGTATGGAGTCAGGTAAGGCACGATCGTGTAGCCCCGCCAGTCGGTACGTACGCCAGTGCCGTTCTGGACCATAACGTCCTCTGCGCCCGGTGCTTCAACCAGAGCCACCGATGTCATGTCACCCGACAGCGGCTGACCAAGCGTCACACCATGCTGATGCACAATCATCGAGCCCTGGGCACCGTAGTTCACCTGACGGGAATCATCGTCGTAGTTGTACCCGGCATTCACTTCACCATAGGTGCCTTTGTAGTCGCTGCTTACGGAGCCGCCGTAACCTTCACCACGGTTACCGTAGCTCTGCGCCACGCTGTAGGACAGGTTGTTGCCTTCCAGCGCCGTGCCGCTGAGACCAAGCTGGTTATGTGTTTTACCGTGCAGGTCGTTAGTCATGCTGTTGTTCATATACGCACCAGGCAGCCACTTCGACAATGGCACGCTAATGTTCAGAGCCATCTGCTGGTTGTTATCCGAGTCCGTGCTGGCGTACTCAGTGTAGGTATACATCAGGGTCCAGCTAATACCGTCAAAAATGGAATTACTGTAGCTGGCACTCAGGTTGCGTTCATAGCCATCTTCATTCCAGTAATCCTGCTGGTAGCCTGAGAACGACATGGAGCCCCAGTCTCCCCCCATCAGGTTCTGGGTCAGGTCCAGCTGAACCTTACTGCGCTTGTTATCGTTCGAGTTAACGTAGTCGCCATCATCATAATCGCGGTAATCCATCGCCTCACGGAAAGTGTAGAATCCTTCAGTAGAGTAGCGATAGCCCGCCAGGGTGACCGTGGAGTCCGTCGCCGCAATGTCCTTGGAGTACTGGAAGCGGTAGGACTGACCGTCCTGTGACTGATTGCCGCTTTGTGTGACATTGTCCAGGGTGGTATACGCCTGGGTCGCATCCACCGAGAGTGACCCCAGTTCGCCCAGGCCAAAGCCCATCCCCAGCGCCATGGCGTTGTAATTGTCCGACGTCTGGAAACCACCGTATACGGTCATGTCGTGCGGCAGACCATACACCAGCGTCCCCTGCCCCAGCATCGGCTCATCGCCTTTTTCGTTCTGAGAACGATATTCACCCACGGTGAAGCCGTACTTCAGACGACCTTCACGCTGCATGATCGGAACGTTGGAGAATGGCTGTACAAAGGTCCGCGAGGAGCCATCCGCTTCCTTTATAGTCACCTGCAGGTCACCGCTCGAGGAGGTCGGATAGAGGTCGTTGATGGTGAACGCCCCGGGCGGCACGTAGGTCTGATAGATGACGCTGCCGTTCTGCTTAATGGTGACCTGGGCGTTGCTGTTGGCAATCCCACGTACGGTCGGCGCAAAGCCGCGCAGACTGTCCGGCAACATATTGTCATCCGAGGCCAGCTGGGCCCCGCGGAACTGCACGCTGTCAAACACATCCGACGGCGTGTAGCTGTCACCTGCCGTAAACTGGCCCTTCACTGCTGGCACATCGTGCTGCACATAGGTATTGATGCTGTCCCATTTACTGCTGGAATCATCGCTGCCGTTGGTGCTGGCGTCATCACCGCCGTTCTTGTTGTAGGTCCAGGTGCTGTAGTTACGCAGGCGCCAGCCCCCGAGATTCGCCCCGCTGTGCAAATTCAGGAAGTAACTGTCGTTGGTTCCCTCACTGTTATCCTGCCAGGTGTTGGCCCCGGTAAAGCTGTAGTCCAGTATCAGCGCCGGAATACCTTCATCCCAGTATTTTGGGTTGACAGCTCCCTGGACGGACGGGCGCATGGACGCCTGCGGCACGGAAATATTAAGAGCCTGATGAGAGAAATCAAAATCCGTGCCTGCCTGTGGAATATAGCGTGACAGGTTAGTAATGACGGTATTTTTTGGGATACCCAACAGTTGTGGTGCAGAGTTCAGCATCACACCCCACTGCTCAAGCTGAGCCGGCGTCAGTTGTGGAACCAGTCTGCCGTTCAGACCACGGACGAAGTTGACGTCCTGCGTATCCTGCTGCTCGCCGTTCATGTAAATATCTACGCGGTAACTCCCCGGTGCCTGTCCACCTGAAGAAGAAAACTGCGACAAATCCACCGGTGTGTTGGACGGGTTGTCGATTTCCAGCGCGTTCGGGTTGAACGAATCTTCCGCCAGGCCCTGGCGGACAGACAACATCACCAACACCGCAAGAGCAAGACGGGTCAGCTTCATCCCGGGTGCACCATCGGCACAGCACTGCCTGTCAGTTATATCTGTCGTCATTACTGACATATCAGACCTCATAAAATTCTGTCACATTAATTATCGGCACCATCCCCTGCACCCGGTTTGCGTGTGCCGGGCAGCCAGTGCCTGTTCAGCTCGCCTGATAACCCGTTATTCAGGTATTTGTATGCGTTCGGTCAATTACCGCAGTGTTGATGTCACAGTTTTACTGTTGCCACCAAAGTCATTAATCACCTGCCAGCTCACCTGACTACCGGATGCGCCTTTCGGCATCGCGTAATTTGCGCTTCCCTTTGGCGGTACCATCACATTTGTCGTGTCAACAACGGCATTACCCACCTTCATGGAGAAGAAGGACAGATAGTACGGGGTCGGGTTGGTGACCTGTATCTGGTTACCCGCACGACGGAATGAAATCGCTTTATAGTCATCCTGTACCGGTGCTTTTATGCCGTCAGGACGGTAGAAAAGTTTGATGCGGGTTTTAACGGATATCTGCAGAACGTTTTTATCCCCTCTCGCAGAGGCAGGAATGGATTTGACGTTCATCCAGTAAATGGATTCGCGATCTTCCGGCAGGCTTCCCCCGGTGCGGATGATGCGCAGCATGTTTTCATTTCCGCCATCCAGACGAAACAGTGGCGGAGTAACCACAAACGGTGGCTTCGGTGCCCCTTTGTTTTCACCGGTCACACCATCAGCATCCGTCCATGCCTGAATCAAATAAGGGACTTTATCGGGGTTATTAACTGACAATGACGCTTCCCGTTTACCTCCGTCATAAACCAGCCGGGTTCCGCCAACAATGACCCCGGCCCTGGCAACCCCGCCCCACACGCAGGCAATCACCAGCAATAATGCGCTGCTTATCTGACCTGTTTTCATAAATAGTTAACCCTGCAATCTCAGATATAATTAATCCTGACGATTTCTCTCAATCAGGTAATAACCCGCACACTTTCGTGTGCGGGCTGATGTCAGACTATTCTCTGACGCTCACATATTATTATTGGTAGTTGAGGGTAAACTGGCTGGTGCCGTTCGCAGTACCTGCACCCACCGATGCTGCGGTAGAAACATAGCGCCCCACGAAATTAAGCGCTGCGGTACCGTCGGCAGCAACAGCATATTCCGAAGAGGCAGTGTGCAGCGGAATGGCAGTGCCGTTGCTATCTGCGATTTCAATACCCACGTTGGTTGCGGTCATGCTGGAATCCAGCTTCAGCAGGTTAGTGTTGACAGAGTCAGACGTACCATCAAATTTCACGGCCACCTGCTTAACGGTGGATGGGCAACCAGTCAGGTTGATGGTGAATTTGGTCGGGCTTGCTTTGTCGCCTGCAGCTGAGAATGTGGTCGTCGCCACATCGCCCAGCGCAACAGTCATATCCTTAGACGCGGTATCCACAGCACAGGTGTCTGCAACAATGTTACCCGTAAATTTAACAGTACCGTCTGCAGCATGTGCCAGACCCGTCATTGCCATAAAAGAACCCCCCATTACCACTGCCAGAAATGTCTTTTTCATTTATAAACTCCAGATACTTATTAAGCTGATATTGAATTAAAATACGACCAGGATATTCCCGATTAACTTCCACAGAAAAACAGTCCCCCTGAAATGGGGTACGCTTCTGCTACGGAGATATTTAATTGGCCTGCTTATCTGTCCGGCCCAAATGAATAAAACGATACATTGTGGACCATTATGTATACTTTGGCGTTTTTGTCTGTTTAGATTATGACTATTGGAATTAAAATTCATGGTTGTAAGTTAGACAGATAAAAACACCGCCAGCGTTTACATGACGTTACACTTTGCTTTTTATGACTCGTTCTTTTGTGTATGTACTTTGTGTGTTCTGGTGAATGAGAGGCAGGAGGGTTATGTCAGCACGAGGAATTAAAACTTTAAAATCAATGCAATAAATGAAAGTCCATGATTGTACATAAAAACAAATCGGAACTTTTTTCGGTGCTATGTAGAATAATGACAGTTTGGTCCAAAATGTAACTTTTTTTTCTATTTATTCCTTTCTTTTATTTCTGCCATACTCCGTAAAAACGTTGCGCGTTGCTCGCGGTATATATCACGGTATGACGTATATTTCGGTGCCCCAGATAATCCTGTATTAAGCGGGTATCCACACCCAGGTCTGCCAGTGCATATCCGCAAGCGTGTCTCAGCATATGGGGATGAGGTATAACCTTAAGTCCAGCACGCTCACCATATTGGCGCAGCAGGGTGTATACCTGCTGGCGGCTCAGCGCACCCTGTTTCTGTGATAAAAACAGCCAGGGCATATTTGCTGAACGATAGGTATCTCGTAGCTGCAGCCATGCCTGCAGCGAGGGCATTACATCCTCCGTCAGCGGCTGAATGGTCGACAGCCCGTTCTTCAGTCGGCGGATAAAAATGACGCGCTGATTCAGATCCAGGTCGCTCAGCTTCATCTGGCATAACTCACTTACACGAAGGCCATGGAAGAAACACAGTCTGAACAGGCAAGCATCGCGGATACTGTGCATACCATAAACGGTGGCGCACAGGATTTTATTAATTTCACTACGGGTCAGATATTTTCTCTGATTCATAACATTGCCCCTGATTTTATATAGAAGAAAGTTGGATGGGTTCCCACCGGAGTGGTAGGTTATTATGTCAAAAATCATGCAGTTAGATACCAGTATTTCATCCATACCTACACGCGAACCGTTGCCCGTTCGCCCCCCGAGCGTCACTGCGCGGACCCACCTTTTTATTCAGGAAATTCCACGGCCCACGGAGACCATTCGGCGCCTCCATGACGCACTTTTACCTTTCGCCACTCCCTGCCACATCCTTCCGGGAAGGCTGCTCTCTGACTCCCCGGGGGAAAAACCAGTAATGTGGCTGATAACATCCGGCAGCCTCTCTATCTTTCGTCGTCATGACGACCTGAACCTCTGGGCGTCGGAAGGCCCGCTGGTTACGGGCCTCCAGGAAATCTTTGCCCCATTTGGTCGCCATTATTTCCGGGTCAGCCGGGGGGCCACGGTGTCTTCCATACCGGTATCACTGGCGCGCGAGGTTCTGGAGGAACAGGGACTCTGGAAAGAGGTGGCTCAGGTACTGGCTTACTATATACGCCTGATGACCTACCGCGATGAACATTTGGTCAACCGCTCGTCGTATACCGCCATCCGCGCCAAGCTGATGGAGTACATGGCCCGACGGGAGCAGCTGATACGTAACCGCACCGGCATTGTGGCCTATATTCAGTCCACCACCCTGCTTTCGCGCAGCCTTATCTATCATGTGCTTTCAGTACTCGCCAGCGGCGGGTATATCAGAATGTCCCGCGGCAAACTCGAGGAAATCATCCACCTGCCTGAGCATTTCTGAGCAGAAGGCCAGTGATGACCTGGCCCTCTGTGCATAACTGCCTGGCGGGTAGTGCAAAATTCATTGTGCCCGACATGATATTTTGAGGAGTGCGGCTGCTGAAGCCAGGCGTAAAGCCCGCTCGGATGAACATCCAGCCCCCGGCAGAGCGGACGGACAGGCCAGTAACCCGCGTCAGCTCCTTCTGGCGTCGGCGGATGTCGGCCTGAGCATCTGACTGCTCTTTGTTGGTGGAAGAGTCCGGCCCGTACTTCTTTATGCAGGCATATAGACTGTGGGTAGTGATATCGGGACGTGTTGCAACACTGGAAATAGAATGGCCACGATTTACATCCTGTTTGGCTGCTTCAATTTTAACGTTTCAGGATAACGCTAACTGCTAATTAGCACCTCTCATTAAGCCATTTTAAATGGCATTGAGGTGTTTGTTGAACACGTGGCGATTCACTTTGCTAAATTAGTCGTATAACCACTTTCCGGCTTTAGCCGACTCGATCAGCATACCGATAGTGAAATCTGGAACGGGTACGGGTTCCGTTTTCTTGAACGGGTTCCAAGAGAAAGGAATATCAGGGTAGTACGTTTCTATCTTGAAACGGCCCCGATCAACCTGGAATTCTTTGAAAAACTCGTCCATTAAATCTTCTGCTTCTCCAACATCTAACGTCATATCCGTGTCAAAGTCGGTATCCGGCGTTAACTCTTGTTGCCTCTTTTTGTTATTAAATAAATAAACGCCGTCATAACGCCTTACCAGCGCGAATATCCGTTGTTCAATGTCGTCTACCATAGTTTGTCGTGGCCTCGTGCTATGCGGTTATAATCGCGTACAGAGCAATATGAGATTTGGCATACGTCAGAGAATAAAATGACTTCTCCGACAAGGGGGATAGTTCGCCCAAGAAAAGTACTGATTTTCGCAACCATTCGTCGTTCTGCTGTCCAGGGCGTATAACCACCTACCCATGTTGGCAACTTAATCCCAAATGGGAATTTGGCAGTTTTGAAATACTTCCTCATTGCTTTAGACACTTGGGAAGTACCTTCCTTAGCACCTCTGGGCTTCTGGCGAGTAGTCTGGTTATTCACGCCACTGTAAAGTGCAACCACCGCCACAACATCATCGATCCCGAAATGATTAGCCGTTGTTTCGCAGAAAATCATGAAAAATAATTCAGAGGCGGTAAGATTCGATTTTCCCGCATAGAAGTATGTTCCGTTTAGCTCTTCGACTGTATCCATCAGTAACCTATAGGTTGCGTTAATTCGCGCACTTATAGTACCACCAAGCAATCAGATAGGGTGATTTAGGGATGTAAATTTTATGGTTATCCGCTGTTGGTCACATTTGTCATGTTCTCATCTTGATTTGTTATTTTTAAATATGGTTCAAGATGCCTGCGGCTATCCAATTTATCGAAATAATGACAAATGAAAACCTGTTAGGTAATCCACTACTTTCACATGCCTGAAACTTATCTACGGGAAAAGTTAAAATATATATTAGTTGAACATGTAATAAAGACGATACGAGGAGAGAATGAAGTTAATTCGAATGTCACAAAATATTTGAAAAGATGGTGCCGATAATAGGAGTCGAACCTACGACCTTCGCATTACGAATGCGCTGCTCTACCAACTGAGCTATATCGGCCCTGAGAGGCCAGTTACGAGCGTAACCACGGGGCAAAAGAGTAGATCTAACTGGGTGATGCGTCAATGGCCTTGTGATTCAAACGGCTATTTTTGCATCACCCACGTTTTAATTACGCACGAATAGTATCATCGCCGATGCCGATCCACTTGTAGGTGGTCAGCGCTTCAAGCCCCATCGGGCCGCGGGCGTGCAGTTTTTGCGTGCTTACCGCCACCTCTGCGCCTAAACCAAACTGGCCGCCGTCGGTAAAGCGCGTGGAGGCGTTCACGTACACCGCAGACGAGTCCACTTCATTCACAAAGCGCGCGGCGTTGCTTAACGTGCGCGTGAGGATCGCATCGGAATGCTGCGTACCGTGCTCGCGAATGTGAGCGATAGCGTCATCGAGATCGGCTACCACCTTCACGTTCAGATCTAGCGACAGAAACTCGTCGTCATACTGCTCCGCGTTGACGGGAACAACGGCAGCCGGTCCCTCCTGAAGCAGCGCCATAGCGTTAGCATCGGCGTGCAGCGTAACCTTGCTTTGCGCCATCTGCTTGCTTAACGCCGGCAGGAACGTATTGGCAATCCCCGCGAGCACCAGCAGCGTTTCAACCGTGTTGCAGGTGCTCGGGCGCTGGGTTTTGGCATTCACGATAATCTTAAGCGCGGGCTCAATCTCGGCGCTGTCATCGACCACGATATGGCACACGCCGATCCCGCCGGTGATCACCGGAATGGTCGACTGCTCGCGGCACAGCTTGTGCAGCCCCGCGCCGCCGCGTGGGATCAGCATGTCGATGTATTTGTCCATGCGCAGCAATTCGTTCACCAGCGCGCGATCCGGGCTTTCGATGGCCTGCACGGCGCCTGCCGGTAAGCCACACTCCTCCAGCGCCTGCTGGATGACTTTCACCGTCGCGGCGTTGGTGCGCCAGGTCTCTTTCCCGCCGCGCAGAATGGAGGCGTTACCGGTTTTCAGGCACAGGGAGGCCACGTCTACGGTGACGTTCGGACGCGCTTCGTAAATCACGCCAATCACGCCGAGCGGCACGCGGCGACGCTCCAGACGTAGCCCGCTGTCGAGCAGGCCGCCGTCAATCACCTGCCCGACCGGGTCGGCCAGGCTGCACACCTGGCGAACGTCGTCGCCGATGCCTTTCAGGCGCGCTGGCGTCAGCGCCAGGCGGTCGAGCATCGCTTCGCTCAGGCCGTTGCGACGGGCTTCCAGCAGGTCCTGCTCGTTGGCGAGCAGGATCTCAGCGGATTGTGATTCAAGATAATCAGCGATTTTTTCCAGCACGCGGTTTTTCTCGCGGCTGGAAAGGAGCGCCAGTTTATAAGAGGCGGCCTTCGCGGCTGCGCCCATTTGTTCCAGCATGTTC
>AGFT01001771.1_pt1 | contig 23204 bp, 17 predicted proteins | sample 305848 | NCBI WGS metagenome assembly AGFT01 (sample SAMN02954282, study PRJNA62043) | ant fungus garden metagenome | biome: terrestrial; feature: Atta colombica fungus garden; material: fungus garden; isolation source: Atta colombica fungus garden bottom | host: Atta colombica | place: Panama...
CCGATTCACACCTGAATAAGGCGATCCTATGAAACAAAAAGTGGTTAGCATTGGTGATATCAACGTGGCAAACGACCTGCCGTTCGTGCTGTTTGGCGGTATGAACGTGCTGGAGTCCCGCGATCTCGCTATGCGTATCTGCGAACACTACGTGACCGTGACCCAGAAGCTGGGCATTCCGTACGTGTTCAAAGCCTCTTTTGACAAAGCCAACCGTTCCTCCATCAACTCCTACCGCGGCCCGGGCCTCGAAGAGGGGATGAAGATTTTCCAGGAACTGAAGCAGACGTTTGGCGTGAAGGTGATCACCGACGTGCATGAAGCGTCCCAGGCGCAGCCTGTCGCCGACGTGGTTGACGTGATTCAGCTGCCCGCGTTCCTGGCGCGCCAGACCGACCTGGTTGCCGCGATGGCGAAAACCGGCGCCGTGATCAACGTGAAAAAACCGCAGTTCGTAAGCCCTGGCCAGATGGGTAACATCGTCGATAAGTTTATCGAAGGCGGTAATGACAAGGTGATCCTGTGCGACCGTGGCGCAAACTTCGGTTACGACAACCTGGTTGTCGACATGCTGGGCTTCAGCGTGATGAAAAACGTATCTAACCAGTCTCCGGTGATCTTCGACGTCACCCACGCCCTGCAGTGCCGCGACCCGTTTGGCGCCGCGTCCGGCGGGCGTCGTGCGCAGGTAACCGAGCTGGCGCGCGCCGGTATGGCGACCGGCCTGGCGGGTCTGTTCATTGAAGCGCATCCGGATCCGGCCAACGCGAAGTGCGACGGCCCGTCCGCGCTGCCGCTGGACAAGCTGGAGCCGTTCCTGAAGCAGATTAAAGCCATCGACGACCTGGTGAAGAGCTTCGACGAGCTGGACACCAGCAACTGATCCGCGCCCGCTACCCGCGCAGTTAACGAAACCCGCCTCGGCGGGTTTTTTTATATCTGGAATAATTGTTCGGTTTCTATATTGTTTCTTACCGTGACAATTAGCGGTTAATCCTGTCAGGCTGAAAACCGTATTAGCATCGCTAATAATGCACGGCTAATTATCACCATTAAATAAGATGAAAATATTTCATCTCGTACAGGCGTGCGGTAATTTTTCGAAGTTAAGCGAATAGTATCTGGTATAGCAATTTTAGCAGGTGAAAATTCTGCCGTCAGAGGCAAATTGCCATTAGCGTGAAATTGGCTCAACCGTCATGTTAAATTTTTGTGATTGACTTGTTTTTGGCGATAGATATACATTCAAGGCGCCCGAAATAAGGAATGCTGATTTTAAAAAGATACAGAATATATTCTTCTTAAGCACAGGCGACAGAAAAGATTAATAAGAAAATAATCTCGTCGCGCCTGGCGATGCGTAACCGCGGGTAAAACATATTTTCACGAAAACGTCTGTGGGTATCAGGCGCCAGAATAATAATTGGGAGTAATGATGACTGCTGTGGAACAATTAACGCCATACATGCGGGCATATTCAGAAGAATTTGCTGACGATGGCAAGATTAATTGGCTTCCATATATCATGTACTTTCATCCGTATAATTATCGCTCGCCCGTGATTAATACGGATAGCCGGGGATTCCGGTACAGCTATGCCCGCGGAGAACGTTATTCCGTTGGGGATTGCAACCAGCTTAGCCGCTGTCGGGTTATCGCGGGAAGCTCAACGGTGTTTGGCATTGGCGCCAGTGCCGATAGCCATACGCTGGCATCGCGGCTGACTGAAAATGAGGCCTCCGGCGCGCCGTGGATTAATTTCGGCGGGCGAAGCTTTAATTCCACCCAGGAGATGATCCTGTTTTCGCTTAACCGCCACCTGCTACCAAAGGTTGACGAGGTCGTGCTGATGTCCGGCTTTAACGATCTGGGCCTGGCGCGTTTGCCCGCGCGGCTGAGGCAGGATCACGGTGCGTTTTTCATGGGAAATGCGTACCAGAACGCCATGGAGCGCGCGGGCTCGTCGCGTTTTTCCCGCTGGCTAAGCCGTAAGGACGATAAAGCGCAGGACGATGTGCCCACGCTCGAAGCGCAAATAGCGTATGCCGTCAGCCTGACCCGGAGGAATTTAGCAAACTGGGCGGCGCTGTGCGCGGATATGAAGACTCCCCTCACGTTTGTGCTCCAGCCTCTGGCAAATTGGGTGCGAAGCCGCGGATCTCAGGAAGAACAATTGCTCTTCGAGGAGCGTGAAAAGCAGGGCGGCTTTGCGCAACAGTACGGCGATATTCTGACGCAGGCGGCCTATAAAACGTATCGCGACAGGCTCGCGGCAGTATGTCATGAGCTGGATATTGCTTTTATTGACCTGACGCCCGCTATTCAGGCCGTCATTACCGATGATTTTTGGCTGTTTGTCGACCGTATTCATTTTACCGATGATGGGCATGATTTCGTTGCCCGCATACTGCTTGAACAACTTGCAAAAAGAGAGGGGGAACCATGAAAAAACTTATCCGCGCAATTAAATCGTTGTTCCAGCGGCGAAAGAAAAATAAAAAGAAAAAAGACGATCCTTCTATTTATCCCATGTTTTAGGAACTGAATGTTCCTCGTTGCAAAGGTAATCTGCCGTTAATTGACAGGAAAATAAGACGTTATGTGGCGCGATGTATTTGCTTATTCTAAGCGTCCAGAGATTTATCTGGATGCGGATAATATTTGCAGTTTATTTCCTGAACTCACCCAGCCGGTCGAGAATATTTCAGCCCAGCTGACCTCCCTCTCCGGGGCATTACATCGCTCCGGCTTACGCTGGCAACAGTTTCTTGCCCAGGCCGAACCAGGCCCGACCGTCTGGAATAGTATTCTTCAGCAAACGGCCCCTTTGGCTGCCTGTATGGGCGCAGCGCTTCACGGCATGAGCGCACCGGGCGTTTTTGAGGACGCGGCGCATCTTCGCCTGCTGACATTGCTTGCTGATGACGTGGGCGTAGGTAATGCCGATAACGCCCGGTTTGACCGGTTCTGCGCCCTGGCGCGGGTCCACGGCGCTTACGATGTTGCCACCGCCGGTCGGGAGCTAAGCGATAACCGCGATATCCGCGATATTTGCTTTCGGTTTCCCGCCACGCTCTTCGCAATGAGCAGGCGCAGCGATGCCTTCGACTATGAGCTGATTGGCTTTGACTATGCCTGGCGAACCGCCGGTCTTCTGCCCGTCTGGCAGTCGCTCGACGCGGCCGATCCTGCGCTGGCGAGCCTCAACATGGGGCGAGGGCAGGGAGCCGCCTTTCCCGACGGGGAAAACCTTCAGCCGTATAGCGAGGCGCTGCTCGACGGCCTGGGCGCTCAGCCTGCGGCGCAGAAGCGGATCGCCTTTGGCATTGCGCTATTCGAAGCGCTGCTGCAAGAACTGGACGAGGCCGTGCTGATGATTGTGCGCTCGCTGTGCGATCCGCGCCTGGCGATGGCGCTCCTCATTCAGGAGCGCGCCCGCGAAGCTCAGGTTTATCATGAAGGATTCAGCCTTGAGGGGCGACCGCTTTGCCGATGGTTTACCGAGGCCCGCGACGATCCGTTGCCCCTGGTGGATGCGATTGGGCGTAGCCGCCTGGTTCGCCCCGGCGTGCCGGAGCGCAGCGCCCTGATCAACGGGCTGGTGTCGGACAACGGGCCGATGTTCCGCATCTTCAGCAGGAAAGATATTTTGACGATCCGCCGCTGGATCCTCAGCCTGGCCGATGCTCCTGCCGCCGACGAGACGCCGCTACCGGCTGAAGTGCGCGTTGCGTCTGCCTATCGGGAGGTCCGGGCGGGCGACTGCTCGCTGGGCGTCCGGCCCGGCGACATCCGCAGCGCGTATTATCTGCTGCAGGGCAGAGCGCTCACCCCCGGCCTGCGCGAGTTCGCCAGGCGGTACTGCACCTTTTGGCTGGAAAAATCACAAGACTCCGTCGACAAAAGCGCCCGCGCTTTCCCGCAGGCGTGGTCTCCGGGCGTGCTTCGGGAATGGCTGCTGGCTTCGCACGACGCGCATGCCCAACGTTTTAACGCCTCGCAGGATGCCGAAATGCCCACCCGAAACGCGGTAATTGCCCAGACGCTTCAGCTGGCGCCGCTCACCCTGATTGACGGCGCGTGGCTTCAGGGCTTTACCGATATCACACTTGCCTCCACCCGCACCGGAAGCCCGCTGTTTGAGACCTACTGGGACGAGCTGGGGAACGGCCAGTGGCGGCTGAATCATCCGAAGATCTACCGTGATGTCCTGGCCGCAATGTCGATAACCCTGCCGGCAACCGGCTCGCTGGCGTTTGCCCAGGATCCGCGCTTTGACGACGCGGCGTTTCAGCTGCCGGTTTACTGGCTGTGCCTCGGTAAATTCCCGCTGACCTACCGCCCGGAAATTTTAGGCATGAATCTGGCGATGGAGCTGTCGGGCGTCGGCGGTACTTACCGAAATGCCCACCGTTTCCTCAAGCACCATGGCCTGCCGACCACCTTTGTCGATTTACACAACACGATAGATAACGTCTCGACCGGGCACGCCGCGTGGGCCGCTGAGGCCATCGACGCCTGGATGCAACACACGCAGGATCTGCTGCCGGTAACTGAATCCTGGGCGCGCATTCGGCGAGGCTATGAATCCCTCGCGCCGGAAGTTGATGCCCCTGAGCGGCTGAATTTCTTCGCGTCCCGAGCGCAAGAGCCGGGCGCTGCGGGCGATCTTTCCCCCTTATTACATCGCCAGTTGCATTCTTTCGAGGTGGCAGAGTGAGACAGTACCATTTAGGCATTTCGGCCTACTATCATGACAGCGCGGCAGCCCTGATATCAGAAGGGAACATTATCGCCGCCGCGCAGCAGGAGAGATTCAGCAGGATACGGCACGACAGCGGGTTCCCTGCGGATGCCATCCGCTACTGTCTGGATGAGGCGGGCATCGCGCTGGATGACCTCGCGTCAGTCAGCTTCTACGATGCGCCCAACCTCAAGTTCAGGCGTCTGATCTCCTCCTTTGCCAGCGCGGGGCCGGGCGGTCTTGCCGTGTTTCAGCAGGTATTCCCGCAGTGGATCCGCTGGAAGGCCAGGCCAGAGAAGCGGCTCCTGTCTGCGCTGCGGGAAATCAACCGCGGGCAGCCAAAAGGGGGGATTACCTTCGGGACGCACCACCGCTCCCATGCGGCCTCCGCATTTTATCCCTCCCCCTATGACAGCGCTGCCGTTCTCTGCATTGACGGGGTGGGCGAGTGGCAAACCACCAGCATCTGGCATGGAAAGAACACCGACCTCACGTTGAAAAACGCCATTTCCTACCCGCATTCGCTCGGCCTGCTGTATTCCGCGTTTACCGATTTTTGCGGCTTTAAGGTGGATTCCGGCGAGTACAAGCTGATGGGGCTAGCGCCGTATGGTGAACCCCGCTACGCGCAAAAAATACTCGATGAGCTGATTACGCTGCGCGACGACGGCTCTTTCTCCCTCAATATGAAATATTTTGCCTTTTTGCAGGGGCGGAACATGGTGGGCGAAAAATTTGAGGCGCTGTTTGGGCGTCCGAAACGCCAGCCGGAGAGCGAGATTACTCAGGACGACTGCGATTTTGCCGCCTCCATTCAGAAGGTTGCCGAAGAGGTGGTTCTGGGGCTGGCGCGCGCCGCGAAGAAAATGACGGGGGAATCGCGGCTGTGCATCGCTGGCGGCGTCGCCCTGAACTGCGTGGCGAACGGCTGCCTCTCTCGGGCGGAGATCTTTGATGAGATTTGGATCCAGCCTGCGGCAGGAGATGCCGGATGTGCGTTGGGCGTTGCGCTTGAACAGGATGCGAAGCACCGGCAAAAACGGATGATCCCCGCGTCCGGGCATCGGGATGCGATGCAGGGAGCTTATCTTGGCCCGGCATTCAGCGACGACGAGGTGATGCGCTATCTGGACGAGCTGGGGGCACCCTATCAGCGGCTATCCGAACAGCAGATGCTGAACACAACGGCCGACGCCCTGGCGTCCGGGAAGGTGGTCGGCTGGTTCCAGGGAAGAATGGAGTTCGGGCCAAGGGCGCTGGGGGCGCGCTCCATTTTGGGCGACCCTCGCAATGTCGAAATGCAAAAGACCATGAACCTGAAGATCAAGTTTCGCGAGTCCTTCCGGCCCTTCGCCCCCATGGTGCTGGCCGAGCGCGCGGCGGAGTTCTTCGATGTTCGCCAGGAAAGCCCTTATATGCTCGTGGTATCAGACGTGCGCGAAAGGTGGCTTAAGCCCGTTTCGAGCCGTCATCTGGGCTCGATCAATGACGTCCGCTCGACGATGCCTGCCATCACCCATGTCGATAACTCCGCGCGCGTGCAAACCGTACACCCGGAGATCAATCCGCTTCTGGCGCAGCTTTTACAGCGATTTGATGACATGACGGGATACCCCGTGCTGGTCAATACCTCTTTTAACGTCAGAGGGGAGCCGATCGTCTGCACCCCGGCCGAAGCCTACCTCTGCTTTATGCGTACAAATATCGACCTTCTGGTGTTGGGCAACTGTATCTTGCGTAAGGAAGATCAGCCCGCCCTGGAGAATGACACCGACTGGCGTACCGAAATCGCGCTTGATTAAGTTAAGAGGCAAGCAACCATGCTAAAAGCACTCACTACCGCTCTGTATATTCTTCTTTTTATCCCGATATGGGCATGGCGCAAGCTCCTGGGCCAGGGTCGGTTTGAACGCCGGTTCCATCTGCGCGCCAGCGCGTGGGATCGTCCGGTGGCGCACGCGGAAAAGGGGCTTGACCGTTCAACGCGGTCAATCTTCCTGAAAATCTGGGCGGCCATTTTCCTGGCCTCCCTGGCGACGTTTTTCCTGCTGATGGTGCTGGCTGCGCGCGTGTTTAACGATAGCGCCTCTCCGCTGGCGGCAAACATGATTGTGCTGACCCAGTGGCTGCCTGCCGTACTGGCTTTGCCGCTCATCCGCCGCGCGGGGGCCAGCTACTCGGCCCGTAACCTGCTGCTCACCTCCGAGTTCGCCAGCGCGATGATTGTTCCCGCCATTGCGTTCGTTTCCGGCTCGTATTACGCGATGATCGTTCTACTTCTTCTGAAGGGCGGGCTGGACTCTTTGTCCAAGATGTCGCGGGCCGTGGCGTTGAAGAGCTATTTTTCAGGCCAGGCGCTGAATCAGGCGGCGTCGTACTACAACACGGCGATGCTGGCCGGGGCCGGTGTGGGCGCGCTGATGGGGGCGCTGCTGCTGTCGGTGCTCCCGCTGGAGGCCATTCTGGGGCTCTGTACGCTGTGTCATCTCGTGGCGGGGTTTCTTTATACGCGCCTGCCGGCGACGGCCAGCATGGCAAAAGCGGCGCCAGCCGCCGGGGCATCGCAGAGCACTACCGTGCGCGACACCCGTCTGCGCATGTCGATTATCTACTACGTCTCGACCGTGGCGCTTTACCAGGGTTATCAGAACGTTGCGCGCTCGGTGTTCCCGACCGACCAGCTCGGCATGGACCCGTCCGGAATTGCGCTGATACAAACCATCGCCAGCTTTGCCTATATCGTGGGCGCGATTTTCGCCGCGCGGCTGGATCTCTCCGGCAATCGCTATGCCGTTGCCGCCCCGGTTTCCCACCTGTTTACCCTGCTGCTGATGCTGCCGCTCCCCTTTATTACCGCCGCAGTCCCGGGCCTGGCGGTGTATGGCCTGTTTGCGCTGCTGTTTGAGGTCGCCTGGGCCGTTCACCAGCGCTACATGATTGTCGCTGCGCCTCCCGAGCAGCTGTCAAAAATAGTGGCAAATGCCAACGCGCTGGCGCTGGGCTTAATGATCGTGGTCGCGCTGCTGGGGAGCATCCTGGTTGAGCACCTTAATTTTGGTGCCGTTACGCTGAGCTTTATCGTGCTCGCGCTGATGGTGCCCGTTTTCATCAACGTATTTCTGGGCAAGAAACGCGGATCCAGCGCCCTGAGTGAAGGAGAGTAAGCTATGCATGTCGTTATCGTCGATTCCAACCGTATCGGTCTGCGCGCGCTGCGCGCCGCTAAGCGGGCGGGGCACTACGTCACGTTTATCGGTTCACGGCGGCTGGAGGAGCTGGTGGTCAGCTTTGACCATCTTCGCGCCCCCGAGCTAACCGACCGGGTTGTCACCATCGACACCGCGCAGGACGACGCAACGCTGCTGGCGACGCTCAAATCGCTCGACGCCGAGCGGAAAATTGACGCGCTGTTTACCGTCATCGAAGTCAATGTGGCCTCGGTGGCCCGGTGCGCGAAGGCGTTAGGGCTACCGGGCACCGACCCGGAAGCCGTGCATCTTTCGCAGGATAAGGCGCTTTGCCGCAGGCAAATTGCGGCCTGTGGCCTGACGTCGGTGGCATATGCGGTGGTGGATAGCCTTGACGCGGCCCGGGAGGCTGCGCTGCGCATAGGCTACCCGATGATTGCCAAACCGAAGGTTGGGGCGGCGAGCCTTCGCGCGCTGAAGGTCGAGAATGACGATCAGCTGGTGAGCTATTTCGCCAGCCTGAGCGGCGCGGTCGAAGGGCCGGAAGGCTACATTGACGCGATGTCCGCCGAGACGCTCCTGGAACATTACGTGGAGGGGCCGCTGTTCTCGGTCGAAATTGCGGTTGCCGGAGGGGAAATTCAGCCTATGGTGCTCTCGTGGCGCAAGCGCTGCACGGAAAATCCGGCCATCGAGCTGGGCACCGTTATCCCGGCCCCCGTATCAACGACGATCCGCGATGCCATGTTTGAGTACACGGCCAGCGTGGTGCGGGCCTGTAAGCTGAACCTGGGCGTTTTCCATATTGAACTGATTTATGGCCCAGAGGGCCCGGTGCTGGTGGAAATTAACCCGCGCATTATGGGGGGGAACATTCCGGCGGTATTTAACCTTGCCACGGATATCGACCCCTATGAGGTGCTGCTGGAGATTTTCCTGACGGGATGCATGCCGGCGATCTGTCGGAATATCAACCCCGTACGCTCGGCGGCCACCCGCAGCCTGGGGCCAAAACATCCCGCGCGCTTAGCCGACGACTTCAGCGAAAAGGACTGGGATGCCGACTTCCGTCCGCTCCTGTCTCAGCTTTCCTATCAGTACGCGCCGGGCATGCACGTGCCCGACATGAACAGCACCTGGTACCCCTGGCATTTTCAGCTGGTCCGCCCGTCTGCCGTCGAGGCCAGCCTGCTGGCGGAATGGATCATCATGACCGCTGCCGAGAAAACGGAGCTCGCGCTTCGTCGCTCCGGCGAAGACTACCTGTTACTCAAATAACGAGCCATTTTACGACCTACGTCTTAAAGGAGAGAGGAATGTTTCCCGCGCTTTCGATTGTTGGCGTCATTGCGCTGATCTATATCAGCAGTCCGTTTCCGCTTTGGCATTCGTACTTTATTGTTTGTTTCTCAAGCATTAAGAGCACTGAAATATCGTCAAAGGAAAAGAGAGCGCTGCTGGGGTATTTAATCAAAAGCTTCTTTTACCTGCCGCTTTCAGGCCTGCTGTATCGTCTGGACGATATCTTCGTTCGGGGATATCGCAAGCAGGAGGTCGCTGGCCCTTTATTTATTATCAGCCAGCCGCGCAGCGGCACCACGTTTTTGCTGCGCACGCTCGCAGAGGATGAAACGAATTTTTTCACCTTAAAGCATCTCGACTGGCGCGTGCCGAGCATCCTGGCGTGGCGCTTATTTGATTTTTTGGGCATCCGCGAGCGGCTGGAAAAAATCGATTACTGGCCCAATACGGAACAGGGCCGTCTGGCCTCGAAAATGCACGCGCATACGTTAGGATCGATTGAAGGGCACGGCGTATTTCTTGAAGAAAATATGTACCACCACTATTTCACCTGGCGTCGCTTTCCGTTTGCAAAGGTGCTGCGCCGGATCGAGGCGGTGGACTCACTCTCTTCGTATGCCAAAAGGAAAATGGTCCGGGGGCTGGCCGGCGTCGTGCGTCGCGGCGCATATCATCGGGGCAATGGCCGCATGTGGTTAACGAAGGAGAACGAGAACGCGGATTTCTATCGTGAGCTCTACGCTGCCTTTCCTCACGCCCGTTTCCTGTGCATTGGGCGTGAGCCCGGCGGCTTTGTGAACTCCTATATTTCGGCATCGGAAGCCTCGATTCGCGCAAAGCACGGCATCAACCCGCATTCGCTGACGGGCTATCACGACGATAACCTCAATTTCCGCATACGCCAGTGCCAGCAGCAGATGACGTTCTGCCAGGAGCTGGAAGCGAAAGGGGCAATTACCTATGTGGACTACGCGCAGCTGCTGGAAAATATTCCTGGCACCCTCGAGCGAGTCTACGCCGAATTAGGCATACCGATGAACGACACATTCCGCCATCGGTTAAACGAGCTGCAAGAAATTCAGCGCAATCGCAAGCGCGGATATAACAACGTTAAAGAAACGGTAACGGGCTTTGAAAACTACAGCGCTTTTCTGGAGCGCTATCGGGTATTCCCCGCGCCGGATATGACGCCTTCTTTGACGTCAGTGGAAGAGTGATCCTCTAACGATTTTATAAACAGGATTTTGTATGTCTAAGCAATCTTTAACCTCCCGTATCGTCCACGCTGACCGTCACTTTGGCGTCGAGCACGGGGCGATCCGCAAACCTATTCATACTGCCGTTCAATATGATTTCGAACGGATTGAAGATTTACTGGATGTCTTTCAGGGCAAGCTGAAAGGCGCATTTAACTATTCGCGTACCGGAACCCCGACGACCGCCGCCCTTGAGTCCAAAATGACCATGCTGGAAGAGGGGATTGGGAGCGTCTGCTTCGCCACCGGCATGGGGGCCATTGCGGCGGTATTTCTGACGATGCTGCGCGCCGGTGACCACCTGGTGACGAGTCGCTATGTTTTTGCCGGCACCAACAGCCTGCTGGATACGCTGTCCGGGCTGGGCGTTGGCGTGAGTAAGGTCGATTCTACCCGTTTGCAGGCGGTGGCAGACGCCATCACGCCGCAGACCAAAATGGTCTTTCTTGAAACCATTGCGAACCCGGGCACGGAAGTTCCCGACCTGCAGGGGATCGGCGAGCTGTGCGCAAAATACGGGATCCTGTTTGTCATCGACAACACCATCACCTCTCCGGTGCTTTTTAGCCCTAAAAAGGTCGGCGCCGGGCTGGCCATCAACTCGCTCAGCAAAACGCTGGGGGGACATGGTGCGGCACTGGGTGGCGCCGTAACGGATACCGGGCTATTTGACTGGCGCAACTACGCCGCGATTTCAGAAAGCTACCGCAAGGGCGACAGCAAGCAGTGGGGGCTTAATCAGCTGCGCAAGAAAGCGCTTCGGGATATGGGCGCGTCGCTTTCGTCGGAACATGCGCATCAGATAGCCATTGGGATGGAAACGCTGGAGCTGAGGGTGGCAAGGAGCAGCGCCACCGCGCTCGCGCTGGCTCAGTTTCTGGAAACGCATCCGAAGGTGAAAAACGTACTTTATCCCTTTTTACCCAGCCATCCTCAACATGAGTATGCCCTGCGCCATTTTCGCGCAGGCTCCTGGCTGCTCTCGTTTGAGGTCGCGGATATCGAGGCGCTGCTGCCGATGATGAACCGGCTACGCATCGTATCGCGCGCCACGGGAATGGGGGATACGCGCACGCTCGCGATCCCCGTTGCGCCAACCGTGTTTTGGGAGTCCGGCGCAGAGATGCGCAAGCTAATGAATATCCCGGATGGCCTGGTGCGCGTCTCGGTAGGGCTGGAAGATGTTGAAGACCTGATCGCGGATTTCGATCAGGCGTTACGTTAGACGGGGTTAGCGGTGGGGAGGGAGCACTCCGCTCCCCACGGTGCGTTACGCAAAGATCGTCATCAGGTAGGCAATAAACAGCGCCATATGCGCCGCGCCGTTCAGCACGTTGGTGCGGCCCGTGGAGAATGAAATCTGGCACAGCAGCAGCGACGCCACCATTACAATCATCTCCGGCGCGCCCAGCGCAAACCGCAGCTCGTTGCCGGTCATAAACGCAATCAGCGTCACCACCGGAACGGTGAGTGAAATGGTCGCCAGCACGGAACCGAAGAACAGGTTCATCGCGCGCTGCACCTGGTTGTTCAGCACCGCCTTCAGCGCACCCAGCCCTTCCGGGGAGAGGATCAGCAGCGCAACGAGGAAGCCGGTAAACGCCACGGGCGCGTTCAGCTCGGTCAGCAGCGTCTCCAGCGGATTGGCGTTCATCTTGGTCACGGCAATCACCGCAATAAGATGGACGATCAGCCAGACGGTGTGCCAGGCGCTGCTGTGGGCGGACGGTTTGCCGTGGTGCGGGTCGTCATCGTCGCCGTCGTCTTCATGCTCGTAAACAAAAAGGCTCTGGTGCGTTTTGGTCTGAATAAGCAGGAATACGCCGTACATCGCGGCTGAAATCACCGCCACCAGCAGCGCCTGTCCGGTGGTGAAATTCGCGCCCGGCAGCGCCATCGGGAAGACCAGAACGATAATCGCCAGCGGGAAGAGGGCAATCAGATACTGTTTGATGCCAAACAGATTCATATACTGGGTGGCGAATTTGCGCCCGCCCAGCAGGAGTGAAAACCCGACCAGGCCGCCCGTCACAATCATAATGATGGAATAGAGCGTGTCGCGCATCAGGGTGGGCGCAGCGTCGCCCGTGGCCATCAGCGCAGAAATCAGGCTGACTTCAAGGATAACAACGGAAAGGCTTAAAATTAAAGAACCGTACGGCTCGCCCAGACGGTGGGCTAAGACGTCCGCATGGCGAACCACGCTGAAGGCGCTGGTGAGGATCCCCACCAGGGCAAGAATGTTAATCCCCACAACCACTGGCAGTGACTGGCTGCTTCCCCAGAAGAGCAGCACCGCCAGTGCCAGAACAGGGAAAATGAGAGATGTCTCCTTGTGGCGGGTCTTAACCGCCTCATGTGCTGCTGTCATGTGCTTCTCCATCAATGCAGGTGGTTGTAATTATAGATAGAATTTTGAGGTCAATAAACTAACAGATTTATGACGATTATCCTTGAAAGTTTACTTAATTTTACGGCTTTGCCAGTTATTGATTCGTGACGCGTATAATGACGCTGTTTGTCTAAATATCCATTGAATAACAGGCAATTAATTTTGCATTAAATACATAATTATAATCTATGTGGCGCGACGGCGCGGCCTGGACCACACTTATTACTTTAGTAAAAGAGAGGTGAGAGATGCCCTACAAAACGAAACGCGATTTACCCGACAGCGTGCAGCACGTTCTCCCGGCGCACGCGCAGGATATCTACAAGGAAGCCTTCAACAGCGCCTGGGATCAGTATAAAGATAAAGACGACCGCCGGGACGACGCCAGCCGGGAAGAAACGGCGCATAAGGTCGCCTGGGCGGCGGTAAAAAATGACTACGAGAAAGGAGACGATGATAAATGGCATAAAAAGAAATAGCCGCGCCTTGCCTTCGTTTTGACTTTTGAGGCGGTTGAACATCCGTTGTATTGCAACTGGCCTGCGATTTGCTTATCGTTAACCCACTGCTGGTAAAATGACCAGTAAACAATGCCGGGAAGGCGGATTAGAGCGGTCGCAGGGAAGCATGCAGTGGCGGAGGTATAAGGTGTTAACGCGTGATTTCTTAATGAAGGCGGATTGTAAGACGGCATTTGGTGCTATTGAGGAATCGCTTCTCTGGACGGCTGAACAACGTGCGGCGTCGCTCGCTGCCACGCTTTCCTGCCGACCGGACGACGGCCCGGTCTGGATCTTTGGCTATGGTTCGCTGATGTGGAACCCGGCGCTCAATTTTGTGGAATCGGCAACCGGCACCCTGCCGGGATGGCACCGCGCCTTCTGCCTGCGGCTGACGGCCGGGCGCGGCAGCGCCTGCCAGCCGGGGCGAATGCTTGCACTGAAAGAGGGCGGGCGCACCACGGGCGTCGCGTACCAGCTCCCGTCCGAGACGCTTGAAGAAGAGCTCACCCTGCTGTGGAAGCGCGAAATGATCACCGGCTGCTATATGCCCTGCTGGTGCAGGCTCGATCTCGACGACGGCCGCACCGTGAATGCGCTGGTGTTTATCATGGACCCGCGCCATCCGCTGTATGAAGCCGACACCCGCACGCAGGTGATTGCCCCGCTCATCGCCGCCGCCAGCGGCCCGCTCGGCACCAACGCCCAGTATCTCTTTTCGCTGGATCAGGAGCTCACGCGCCTCGGCATGAAGGACGACTGCCTGAACGAGCTGGTGAAGGAGGTAAAAACGCTGGTGGAAGGGAACGTGCTGAACACGCCGCTGCGGCGGGCTCACGGCATGTAAGCGCCGCAAAATCAGCGAAGGGGCGGTCTCCGCTGGAGCAGGGGGACCGCGTCAATCAGAATTCATCGCGCTCGCTGATTAAAACGTTAATACCTTATCGGCGGCCAGCGTCCACTCCGCCAGCTCGACGAGCGTCCCGATTTCCACTCCGTCAATCAGCGGCAGCCCGCTAATCCCGCGGCCGTCGGTGCAGGTTTTGCACAGCTTAACCGGCACATTCTGCGCGGTGAGGATCTCCAGCATCTGCTGAATGTTGTAGCCCTCCGCGGGCTTTTGCCCCTTCAGGCCCGCCGTCACCGCGTCCGACATCAGAAACAGGCGCAGGTCGAGATCGCTCTCCTTCTCGCGCAGCGCAATGGCGAGGCGCAGGCTGTTAAAAAGGGATTCGCTGCCGTAGGCCGCCCCATTGGCGACGATGGTAATCTTTTGCATAGTGACTCCTGTTCTTATCAAGCATGGACGTGGATCAGCACGCGCGAGAGCCTATGCTACAGAGCAAACGGCGCGCGTCAAAGCTCTGGCGTAGTTTACGTGCATTTCAGGTTATTCCTGAAAATGCCATTAGGGCTGTCATTCATGCCTGCAGGCGTTAACATAGTAAGACTATGCTTAAACACACAGGCTACTGTTTACGACGTTGATGGCCGTATCGTCCCGCATTCGTTTTTTGGTATTACTCCCCCTTCTTGCGGCCGGAGCCGTTCACGGTGCGCCGCATTCCTTTATCCAGCAGGCGCAAAACCCGTTTGATAACGACGGCGACAGCCTGCCGGATCTCGGCCTTGCTGCGCCTACGGGGGAAGGGGAGAAGCACCTCGCGGAGATGGCGAAAGCGTTTGGTGAAGCCAGCATGACCGACAACGGCCTCACCACCGGCGAGCAGGCGCGCCAGTTTGCGTTTGGCCAGGTGCGCGACGCCGTGAGCGGTGAAGTCAATCAGCACATCGAGTCGTGGCTCTCGCCGTGGGGAAATGCCAGCGTCAACGTGCTGGTGGACAACGACGGCAAATTCAACGGCAGCAGCGGAAGCTGGTTTGTGCCCTGGAACGACACTAACCGCTACTTAACCTGGAGCCAGTTTGGCCTGACGCAGCAGACCGACGGCCTGGTGAGCAATGCCGGGGTCGGACAGCGCTGGGTGGCCGGCTCCTGGCTGCTAGGCTACAACACGTTTTACGATAATCTGCTCGAAGAAAACCTCCAGCGCACTGGGCTTGGCGCGGAGGCGTGGGGCGAGAACCTGCGCCTTTCCGCGAACTACTATCAGCCGCTCGCCGGATGGCGGGAAAGCGCCGAGACGAAAGAGCAGCGCATGGCGCGCGGCTACGACGTGACGGCGAAGGCGTGGCTGCCGTGGTTCCACCATCTCAATACCAGCGTCAGCTTTGAGCAGTATTTTGGCGATAACGTCGATCTGTTCAACAGCGGCACCGGCTACCACAACCCGGTTGCCGTTAACCTCGGGCTGAACTACACGCCCGTTCCGCTGGTGACCTTAACCGCCGCGCACAAGCAGGGGGAGAGCGGGGTCAGCCAGAACAACCTCGGCCTGAAGCTTAACTATCGCTTCGGCGTGCCGCTGGCAAAACAGCTCTCCGCCGGTGAGGTCGCCGCGACCCGCTCGCTGCGCGGCAGCCGCTACGACGCTCCGGAGCGGGACAGCCTGCCGGTGATGGAGTTCCGCCAGCGCAAAACGCTCTCGGTCTATCTGGCGACGCCGCCGTGGGATCTGAAGCCTGGGGAGACGGTGATGCTGAAGCTGCAGATCCGCAGCGCCCACGGCATTCGCCAGCTTCACTGGCAGGGCGATACGCAGGCGCTGAGCCTGACGTCGCCGGCTAACGGGCGCAGCAGCGATGGCTGGAGCGTGATTATGCCCGCCTGGGACGATAGCGAAGGGGCGAAAAACAGCTGGCGGCTGTCGGTGGTGGTGGAAGATGAACAGGGGCAGCGCGTCTCTTCCAATGAGATCGCGCTTACCGTGGTACAACCGCTCGTCGCATTACCGAACGACGATCCACGGTGGAAGTTGCTGCCGGACGAGTAGCCTTAGAAAATACGCTCCTGATGGACCCACACCGCCGCTTCGACGCGGGACTTGAGCTTCATCTTTTTCAGCATGTGCTTAACGTGAACCTTGACTGTGCTTTCGGTGATGTCCAGGCGGCGGGCGATCATCTTGTTCGGCAGGCCTTGGGCAATTAGCTTCAGAATGTCGCGCTCGCGCGGGGTCAGCTGGCTGACGTCGCGGTCAGAGGTGGCGCGGTTGGCGCGCAGGCTGGCGGCCAGCACCGGCGTTAACGCTTCGCTCAATACCATCTCTCCGGCGGCGGCCTGCTGCAGCGCCTTGAGCAGATCTTCTGGCTCCATATCCTTCAGCAGATAGCCGTCGGCCCCGCGCTTGAGCGCCGTGACCACGTCTTCCTCATGGTTCGAGACGCTAAAGACCACCACGCGGCCAGACAGCGATTTTTCACGCAGCTTGTCGAGCGTTTCCAGGCCGTTCATCCCCGGCATGTTGAGATCGAGCAGGATCAAATCAGGATCGAGCGACTCGGCAAGTTCAATTCCCTGTTCCCCGTTGCTGGCCTCGCCGACGACGGTGATATCGGGCGCCATGCTGACAAGCTGTTTAACGCCAGTGCGCAGCATCGGATGGTCATCAATCAGCAGGATAGATGCCGGTTCCTGATTAGTCATGGTTTTCTCCTTGAGCAGTTATGAGCGGTTTTTCGGGAATAAAGGTGACGATCACTTCGGTGCCACCCGCGTCTGCCCGGCGAACCTGGCAATCACCGCGCAGGCTTTGCGCGCGGTCTCGCATGATAATGAGGCCGTAGTGGTTACTTCTCTCGGCATTTTCCGGCACGCCGCGGCCGTTGTCGCGAACGATAAGCTTTACCTGATTACTCTGATGGCTCACGGTCACGGTTACCGCAGTCGCGCCGGAATGCTTGAGCACGTTGCTCATCGCTTCGCGGGCAATCTGCAGCAGATGTATCGCCTGGTGGGAGGGGACAAACCGCGGCGGCAGCTGATAGTCCAGCTTCACCGGGAAGCCCAGGCGGCCGCTAAACTCGCTGCAGCTGGCCTCTAGCGCCGGGCGTAAACCCGGCTCGGTCAGCTGGAGGCGGAAGGTGGTCAGCAGCTCGCGAAGCTGTATCCATGAGGTATTCAGCTCGTTGCGCACCTGGCCGAGCAGTTGCTTGCTGCTCTCCGGCATGCCTTCGCCCTGCATCTGCAGGCAGCTTATCTGCATCTTCATGCAGGAGAGCGACTGGGCGATGGAGTCATGAAGCTCGCGGGCAATGGTCGCGCGCTCCTCCATAACGATAAGCTGCTGCTGCTTTTCCTGATGACGATCCAGCGCCAGCGTGGCGGTCAGCTGTTCGACCAGCGTGTCCACGAGCTGCTGCTGATCGTGGCTGAGGTGACGCCCGGCAGGCAGCGTGGCCAGCAGGATGCCGTACTGGCTGTGGCTGTCCGTCAGCCGCCATTTCAGGGTGGTTCCGCCGGTATTTTGCGTCGGAAGATTGCGCGGGCAGAGGTGGCAGCCTTTTTCATCGCAGGACATGTCCGACTGGCAGGTGAACTCCTGATGGTTCTCTTCGTCTTCGATATCGTAAACGCGCAGCTCAAGGTCGCGCAGCAGGGTGAGGTTTTGCAGGCCGTTAAGGACCGGCGAGAGGCGCTCGCACAGCGGCACCTGCATGTGCAGGCGGCGGTTGGCCTGCCACAGGAAGGAGAGGATCTCGTTTTTCTGCTCCAGCCCGGCGGTTTTCTCCTGAACCCGCTTCTCCAGCACCGCATAGCTTTCGGAAAGCTCTTCCGACATGGTGTTCAGCGCCTGGCCGAGCATTGCCATCTCATTGCGCCCGTGAATGTGCGTGCGCTGGCTGAAATCGCGGTCGGCAACGGCGCGCGCCATCACCAGCAGCGCTCGCCACGGCTTAAGCAGCCGCGCGCGCAGCCAGACGATGGTGAATATCAGCAGCATGCCCATCAGTATCGCCATCGCGGCGTGGGCCCTGACCACGCTGTCGATGCGCATTTCGGTGGTGTGGTCGAAGGAGTAGACGAGGGCGTCAATGCGCGATACAAAGCTGGCGACGTCCCGCGAGACCGTATCCGGATTGTTTGCCTGCTGGAGCCCCGGCTTGAGCTGTGAATGCCAGTAACCCTGCAGCGCTTTCAGCTGCGCCTCCTGCCCATCGCGCTTCGCGGCTTTTTCCAGCTCGGGGCTAAAGGCGGTGCGCTCCATGTCGGCGATCAGCGGCAGGTCGTCCTGAGTGAGCGGCACCGCGGCGAGCAGACGGTAACTCTGCATGCGTAGTGAACCTGCCTCGTTAATGGCATGCGCATTACCCTGTACGCCCTGTACCAGCCAGCCAGAGATCGCCATGCCGGTCACACCGATCGCGGTGGACAGCAAAACGATAAGCGCCAGTTGGTTAACCAGCGTGAGTGGAGATAAACATCTTTTTAACATAGAGTTGCCGGGCTCCTGACGTGACCTGACTGCAGGAATGGCGATATTCTGGTGCATACCCTGGAGTATACCCATACCAATAAAGGATTACCTCTAAATTGCCGGTGGGGTTAGGTTTAGACGAGGGGGGGTATCCCAGCGCCTCAGCGCGGTGAAAAACCACGTCTTTTTAAGCCGAAATCTCTACTCACTAAGGGTAATGACTTTTTTTTCGCCGCAAAACCACTGCCTTTTCCTTTGATTTATATCAACTTACCGCCCGCCTAAACCCCTAATGTTTGCAGCATCATTCGAGAATCAGAGGTGTCTATGAGTCACTCATCCGCTCCCGAAAGGGAAAATGGTGCCGTTATTACTGACTGGCGTCCGGAAGATCCGGCGTTCTGGCAGCAGCGGGGCCACAAGGTTGCAAGCCGTAACCTGTGGATTTCAGTTCCATGTTTGCTGCTCGCGTTTTGCGTATGGATGTTGTTCAGTGCCGTGGCGGTTAACCTGCCGAAAGTGGGCTTTTCCTTTACTACCGATCAGCTGTTTATGCTGACCGCGCTGCCGTCGCTGTCCGGCGCGCTGCTGCGCGTGCCTTATGCGTTTATGGTACCGGTGTTCGGTGGCCGCCGCTGGACGGCGTTCAGTACTGGCATCATGATCGTTCCGTGCGTATGGCTGGGCTTTGCGGTGCAGGATACCTCCACGCCGTTTAGCGTGTTCGTGATTATCTCCCTGCTGTGCGGCTTCGCCGGTGCAAACTTTGCTTCCAGCATGGCGAACATCAGCTTCTTCTTCCCGAAAGCGAAGCAGGGCGGCGCGCTGGGCATTAACGGCGGCCTGGGCAACATGGGCGTGAGCGTGATGCAGCTGATCGCGCCGCTGGCCATCTCGGTCTCCATTTTTGCCGCCTTCGGTGGCGGTGGCGTTGAACAGGCGGATGGGTCTTCCCTTTATCTGCAAAACGCATCCTGGATTTGGGTGCCGTTCCTGGTGGTCTTCACCCTCGCTGCATGGTTCTTTATGAACGATCTCTCTGCGTCGAAGGCGTCGCTGAGCGAACAGCTGCCGGTGCTGAAGCGTGGACACCTGTGGGTAATGGCGCTGCTGTACCTGGCAACCTTCGGTTCGTTTATCGGTTTCTCTGCGGGCTTCGCCATGCTGTCGAAAACCCAGTTCCCGGACGTGCAGATCCTGCAGTTCGCCTTCTTCGGTCCCTTTATTGGCGCGCTGGCGCGTTCGCTGGGCGGCATGATTTCTGACCGTCTTGGCGGTACCCGCGTTACGCTGGTGAACTTCGTCGTGATGGCCATCTTCTGCGCGCTGCTGTTCCTGACGCTGCCGGTTAACGGCCAGGGCGGTAACTTCAATGCCTTCTTCGGCGTGTTCATGGTGCTGTTCCTGACGGCCGGGCTGGGGAGTGCGTCCACCTTCCAGATGATCTCTGTGATCTTCCGCAAGCTGACGATGGACCGCGTGAAGGCGCAGGGCGGCTCTGAGGAGCAGGCGATGCGCGAAGCGGCAACGGATACGGCGGCGGCGCTGGGCTTTATCTCTGCGATTGGCGCCATCGGCGGCTTCTTTATTCCAAAAGCGTTCGGTATTTCGCTGGATCTTACCGGTTCGCCGGCGGGCGCAATGAAAGTCTTCCTGATCTTCTATATCGCCTGCGTTGCCATAACGTGGCTGGTATACGGACGTAATACTAAGAAAAACAAGTAAGTTTGATTATCCGTTCGCGCGGCCTCGGTGCCGCGCTTTTTTTTAATCCTCATTAGTTACAACATACTGAACGGTTTTTAGCATCAGCGCAGGGAGTAACACTGTGATCGCCATCGCCTTGCAGAGGGGTCTACCCCTTAATACCTAAGATGTTAAAAAATGCCGTGCGGTTTGTACGATAAATATAATTTTACTAAATATATCAACAAGATAAAAAATCAAAAAATATACCGCTTTGGTGGTAGTGGGTGTAATACCCCGTTACAGAGAGCCCCCCTGCCTTGATCGTTATCAATTCTCTACATGTTTCAGAGCGTTACCTTCGCTGCAAATCAGCAATGTCGATTTAGAGAGCCACAGGCTCCACACAGGAGATACCCGATGAGCAAATTTTTGGACCGGTTTCGCTACTTCAAGCAGAAGGGCGAAACCTTTGCCGATGGGCACGGCCAGGTTCTGGAGACCAACCGGGACTGGGAGGACGGTTACCGTCAGCGCTGGCAGCATGATAAAGTTGTTCGTTCTACCCACGGCGTAAACTGCACGGGCTCGTGCAGCTGGAAGATTTTCGTTAAGAACGGCCTGGTGACCTGGGAAGTCCAGCAAACCGACTATCCGCGCACGCGCCCGGATATGCCAAACCACGAGCCGCGCGGCTGTCCTCGCGGCGCGAGCTACTCCTGGTATCTGTACAGCGCCAACCGTCTTAAATACCCGCTGATGCGCAAGCGCCTGATGAAGATGTGGCGCGAGGCGAAAGTGCAGCACAGCGATCCGGTTGACGCATGGGCCTCCATCATTGAAGACGCCGACAAAGCGAAAAGCTTCAAGCAGGCTCGCGGCCGCGGCGGCTTCGTGCGCTCCTCGTGGAAAGAAGTTAACGAGCTGATTGCCGCTTCTAACGTCTATACCGTCAAAACCTACGGCCCGGACCGCGTGGCAGGCTTCTCGCCGATCCCGGCGATGTCGATGGTCTCCTACGCGTCCGGCGCGCGCTATCTCTCCCTGATTGGCGGCACCTGCCTGAGCTTCTACGACTGGTACTGCGACCTGCCGCCTGCGTCTCCACAGACCTGGGGCGAGCAGACCGACGTGCCGGAATCCGCGGACTGGTATAACTCCAGCTACATCATTGCCTGGGGATCTAACGTCCCGCAGACCCGTACCCCGGACGCCCACTTCTTTACCGAAGTGCGTTACAAAGGCACCAAAACCGTCGCGGTCACCCCTGACTACGCGGAAATCGCCAAGCTTTGCGACCTGTGGCTGGCACCGAAGCAGGGCACCGATGCGGCGATGGCGCTGGCGATGGGCCACGTCATGCTGCGCGAGTTCCACCTCGATAAGCCAAGCCAGTACTTCACCGACTACGTGCGCCGCTATACCGACATGCCGATGCTGGTGATGCTGGAAGAGCGCGACGGTTACTATGCCGCGGGCCGCATGCTGCGCGCCGCCGACCTGGTGGATTCACTGGGCCAGGAAAACAACCCGGAATGGAAAACCGTTGCCTATAACAGCGACGGCGAAATGGTGGCGCCTAACGGCTCTATCGGCTTCCGCTGGGGCGAGAAGGGCAAATGGAACCTCGAGCAGCGCGACGGCACGAGCGGTGCGGAAACCGAGCTGCGCCTCAGCATGCTGGGCAGCCAGGACGACATCGCGGAAGTCGGTTTCCCGTATTTCGGCGGCGACGGCACCGAGCACTTCAACAAGGTTGAGCTGCAAAACGTGCTGATGCACAAGCTGCCGGTGAAGCGTCTGCAGCTGGCCGACGGTTCTACCGCGCTGGTGACCACCGTTTACGACCTGACCATGGCGAACTACGGCCTGGAGCGCGGCCTGAACGATGAAAACTGCGCAACCGGTTATGACGATATTAAAGCGTACACCCCCGCGTGGGCCGAGAAGATCACCGGCGTGCCGCGCGCACAGATCGTCCGCATCGCGCGTGAGTTTGCGGAAAACGCCGACAAGACCCACGGTCGCTCAATGATCATCGTCGGGGCCGGTCTGAACCACTGGTATCACCTCGATATGAACTACCGCGGCCTGATCAACATGCTGGTCTTCTGCGGCTGTGTAGGCCAGAGCGGCGGCGGCTGGGCGCACTACGTGGGCCAGGAAAAGCTGCGTCCGCAGACCGGCTGGCAGCCTCTGGCGTTTGGCCTTGACTGGCAGCGTCCGGCGCGCCACATGAACAGCACCTCCTACTTCTATAACCACTCCAGCCAGTGGCGCTACGAAACCGTGACCGCGCAGGAACTGCTGTCGCCAATGGCGGATAAATCCCGCTACAGCGGCCACCTGATCGACTTCAACGTGCGCGCCGAGCGCATGGGCTGGCTGCCGTCCGCGCCGCAGCTGGGCACCAACCCGCTGCGCATTGCCGAAGCGGCGAAGAAAGCGGGCATGACGCCGGTGGATTACACCGTTAAGTCCCTCAAGGACGGCTCCATTCGCTTCGCGGCGGAGCAGCCGGAAAACGGTAAAAACCATCCGCGCAATCTGTTTATCTGGCGTTCAAACCTGCTGGGCTCGTCCGGTAAAGGCCACGAGTACATGCTGAAGTATCTGCTGGGCACCGAGCACGGTATCCAGGGGAAAGATCTCGGCAAGCAGGGCGGCGTGAAGCCGGAAGAAGTGGAATGGCAGGACAACGGCCTGGACGGCAAGCTGGATCTGGTGGTGACGCTGGACTTCCGCCTGTCGAGCACCTGCCTGTACTCCGACATCGTGCTGCCAACCGCGACCTGGTATGAAAAAGACGACATGAATA
>AGFT01031260.1_pt1 | contig 22882 bp, 21 predicted proteins | sample 305848 | NCBI WGS metagenome assembly AGFT01 (sample SAMN02954282, study PRJNA62043) | ant fungus garden metagenome | biome: terrestrial; feature: Atta colombica fungus garden; material: fungus garden; isolation source: Atta colombica fungus garden bottom | host: Atta colombica | place: Panama...
GACAGCCCCAGCGCCTGGCCGGACTCCCACTGGCCCTGCGGTACGGCCTTCAGCGCGCCGCGCAGGGTTTGCGAGGCGTAGGCCGAGTAGAGCAGGGAGAGGGCAATCACGCCGCACAGGAACGGGCTGACGTCGAAGTTTTCAATCTGCATCTGCACCGGGATCTGCGCAAAACCCAGATTGATCGTGAAGCCGTCCGACAGCGTTAACAGCAGCTGCGAGGAGCCGAAATAGATAAACAGGACCACCAGAATCTCCGGTAGCCCACGCAGCACCGTGACCAGCGCCGAGCCGAGCCATGCGATTGGGTGCCATTTTACCGACTCCCAGACCGCAAAGAACATCGCCAGCGCGAGGCCGATAATCAGTGCGCAAACGGCAAGGCCGACGGTCATCCCGGCGGCGCTTGCTAAAGGAAAATTTCATTCATCAGGAATTACTTCTGGAACCATTTTTTGTAGATGGTTTCGTAGGTGCCGTCTTTCTTCACTTTTTCCAGCGCAGCGTTGAATTTCTGCTGCAGCTCGGTGTTGCCCTGACGAACCGCGATGCCCAGGCCGGTGCCGAAGTAGGCTTTATCGGTCACTTTGTCGCCGACCGGAGCCAGCTTGTCGTTCGCTTTCAGCCATTCGGTTACCACCGCGGTATCGCCAAACACGCCGTCGATACGGCCGTTCTGCAGATCCAGCTTCGCGTTTTGGTAGCTGTCGTAAGGCACGGTGGTGATTTCCGGATGTTTATCCATGATGAATTTCTGGTGCGTGGTGCCGTTCTGCACGCCAACTTTTTTGCCCTTCAGCTGGTCAATGGCGGTGAATTTGCCTTTCTGACCGATGAACAGCGCGGAGTTGTCATAGTAAGGGGTGCTGAACAGCACCTGCTTTTCACGCTCTGGCGTGATGTCCATGCCGGCCATCACCGCGTCGATGCGGCGGAACTTGAGGCTTGGGATCAGGCTGTCAAACGCCTGGTTGCTGAACGTGCAGGTTGCATCAATCTCTTTGCACAGCGCGTTCGCCAGGTCCACATCAAAGCCAACGATCTTATTATTGGCATCAATGGATTCGAACGGAGGGTAAGACGCTTCGGTGGCGAAGCGAATGGTCTGAGCTGCGGTAGCGGAAAGGCTGACGCTTGCGAGCAGCGCGGCAATCAATACTTTTTTCATTATCATTTTTCCCTAACACATCAGTGAGATAAGTAGTTTTTGAAGGCGTCGGTTTGCGGGTTGCTGAAGCAACTCGCGTCACCTTGCTCAACGATATACCCGTTTTCCATGTACACCACGCGGCTGGCGGTTTTACGCGCCACTTCCACTTCGTGGGTCACAATGACCTGAGTAATGTTGGTTTCCGCCAGCTCGCGGATAATGCTCACGATTTGGGCGGTAATTTCCGGGTCCAGCGCGGCGGTAGGCTCATCGAACAGCAGCACCGCAGGCTCCATCATCAGCGCGCGGGCAATGGCCACGCGCTGCTGCTGACCGCCGGAAAGGTGCAGCGGATAGCGGTCGCTGTACGGCTTAAGGCGCAGGCGCTCAAGCAGCTTCTCGGCGCGGGCCATCGCCTGGTCTTTGCTCAGGCCGAGCACGCGGCAGGGAGCTTCAATCAGGTTTTGCAGCACCGTCAGGTGCGGCCAAAGATTATACTGCTGGAAAACCATGCCAACGTTTTGACGCAGTTCGCGAATCGCCTTATCGGAAGGCGTTTTGGCAAAGTCGAAATGATTACCTGCGATCGCCAGCGTGCCGGAACGCGGCATTTCAAGCAGATTAAGAACACGCAAAAGAGAGCTTTTTCCCGCGCCGCTTGGGCCAAGCAAAACCAGCGTTTCGCCTTCCGGGCAGTTCAGCGTGATGTCAAACAGCGCCTGGTGTGCGCCGTAGAAGCAGTTAATGCCGTTTAGTTTAATACTCATCGGGGCAGTCTTTACTCATCCAGGCAATCTATAGCAATTGAGGCCGCAGATAGTACCGTTGACAGAATAGTTATGCAATATTTCTGCGTTAAAAGTTAAATATAACCCGTATTATGATTTAAACATAGCACAAAATAGGGAAGGGCAGGGCGGGCGAGAATAAATGTCGGCATTCCACAACAAATGCCGACATTTTACGGGGTTAACTATTTTACGGCTGGGATTTAGCGGTTCTCAATCGACTGGCGAAGCGTGCCCGCCGGGGCGTGTACGCTGCCGCCGATGTACCGCACGTCGTCTACCGCCCAGCACTGGCCTTCGCGGATCATCAGCACCTCATCCTGCCAGGTCTGGCTGCCCTGGGTCAGCTTCACGCGCAGGGGGATGTTGCGGGCGTCGGTGTTCGGAATGGTCGACGCGCTGGCGACTTCAGCGCTGTCCGGCGGCGTGGTGCGGCTGGAGAACGGATCGGACTTAAGCAGCGCGTTATGCTGCGGATCGCGCGCGGCGTCGTTCAGCAGTTTTGCCAGACCATCGCTCAGGTAAGGGCGCAGGGCGGTGAGATCGTTACCGCGATGCTGAATGCGATAATCGTAGAACTGCTGCGCCACGGCGTCCGGGCCGCCGTCTATGCAGGGGCCGCTGCGGGTGCCGATATCCTTAAAGGCGGGCGTGACCGTGGTGCACGCGCTGAGCACCAGCGCACACGGCACTAAAAGCGTTAAAGCAGAGTAGCGCATGTTGATTTCCTTATTTATTAACTATCCTTTCAATCATAGCGTAACGAACCGATAATGCAGTTGCTAACGCATTGAACGCTAAAGAAGGAGAGAAAGTATGCAATTTTCAACAACGCCTACCCTGGAAGGGCAACCCATCATTGAATATTGCGGCGTCGTCACCGGCGAAGCGATTCTCGGCGCCAACATCTTCCGCGACTTTTTTGCCGGCATCCGCGATATCGTCGGCGGGCGTTCCGGCGCGTATGAAAAAGAGCTGCGTAAAGCGCGCGAAATCGCCTTTAAGGAGCTCGGCGAACAGGCCAAAGCGCTCGGTGCGGACGCGGTCGTCGGGATTGATATCGATTATGAAACGGTCGGTAAAGACGCCAGCATGCTGATGGTAAGCGTCAGCGGCACGGCGGTGAAAACCCGCCGATGAAGCGTTCGCTTGCACCCTTCCTGCTGGCGATAATGCTGGCAGGATGCGCCACGGAAAAGGGCATTGTTGATAAAGGTGCCTACGAGCTGGATACCCGCCATCAGGCGCAGGCGGCCTACCCGCGTATAAAGGTGCTGGTCATCCACTATACCGCGGATGATTTTGACACCTCGCTTGCCACCCTCACCGATAAAAACGTCAGCTCCCACTATCTGATCCCCGCCAGGCCGCCAGCGCCTGACGGCAAGCCGCGCATCTGGCAATTGGTGCCGGTAAGCGAGCTGGCCTGGCACGCGGGAATCAGCTTCTGGCGCGGGACGAACCGCATTAACGATACGTCGGTCGGCATTGAGCTTGAAAACCGCGGCTGGCAGAAGGTTGACGGGCAGAAGCGCTTTGCGCCGTTCGAACCCGCGCAGATTAGCGCCCTGATCCCGCTGGCGAAGGACATTATCGCGCGCTACGACATCAAGCCCGAAAACGTGGTCGCGCACGCGGACATCGCCCCGCAGCGTAAAGACGATCCCGGCCCGCTGTTCCCGTGGGAAGCGCTGTACGGGCAGGGCATTGGCGCATGGCCCGATCCGGACCGGGTGGCGTTTTACATGAACGGTCGGCCGCGCTTTCAGGCAGTTGAGCAGAAAGCGGTGCTCGACCTGCTGGCCCGCTACGGCTACGAGGTGCCCGACGGCGGCACGCCGGAGCAGCTGAAAAGGGTCATCATGGCGTTCCAGATGCATTTCCGCCCGCAGCTGTGGAACGGCGCTGCGGACGTCGAGACGCTGGCCATTGCCGAAGCCCTTCTTGAGAAATACGGACAGGGGTAATCCTTCGGGATTGCCTCCGAAAGGGCTGAATTCTCTCTCTTTAAGTGAGATTAATCTTAAGTACAATCTCATTTAACTTTTAGTTAATTGACTTAAAATTACCCGCGATTAATATAGACACATAGCCTGCTAACTAATAGCAGAAAAATATAATCATTAAGTATTACTTCTTTATTTTATTTACGTGTTCATCAGGAATACATTCGCGGTCAGGGTTTTATCCGTGGCTGCAGATAATCTTAAATTACATCTTAAACGGGTATAACAATGTTAAGCATCTACGGTAAAAAATTACGTCCGCAACAAGAAATGGAAGCCATTATTTCTGCAACGTCCGGCTACGAAGAAAAACGTTAAAAAAATGGCAAAAAATCTCTACTTCTGATTCTGATAAAATTCATATTATCGTCAGCGGCGAAGTTGAATTCCGTCGCGAGTCCGATGAGCTTTGCATGTTCACGCTGAACGGCCAGTGTATTTTCGGTCTCTCATCCATCTTCTACAACGCTTCACATATGTACGGCCTGGTCCGCTCTAACACGGTGGTTCGCTCCATCGACAAAGAAGAGTTTACGCGTCTTCTGTCGGAAAAAGGCCTTTGGCCTGAGCTCACCCGGGTGCTCTCATGGTACATCTGCATGCTCAGCAAGCGTGACGATGTTCTCGTTGCCCGCAGCGCATATTCCGTGGTGCGCGAATTTTTATTAGAAATTAACGAACTCATTGTTCATCACCAGCGCGATATTAACGTTTATGATTACATTCAGGAATACACCAACCTCGCGCGTAGCACCATTATTAAAATCCTGTCTGATTTAAAGAAAGGCCAGTACATTGTTGTTGAAAAAGGCCGTCTCATTAATCTCACCAACCTGCCTGAAAAATATTAATGACTCCCACCGGGCCCCTTTTCATTCAAAGGGGTCTTCGTTAAATTCTGCTGTTCTTCTTTCGTCTGTAAATTTCCCTGCGTTTCATCTGTCGGTGGTGCAGGTATTTTTCCTTGAGAATAATCTTGCTCTTGTTCTTTCAGCGCCTGCATAAACAGCGTCTTTAATGACGCGCCGCCATCGTCCGCCCCTGATGCGGATGCTTCATGTTCTTCCGTTCCGGGTAGCGTATCGCGCGACGTATCGTGCGGCGCGTCCAGGTTGCCGTCGGGCGCCTGCTGCCAGTCAGCGTCATCGCCGTTAATTGGCATATCCTGCATCGGCGGAACGTCTTCGTGCACCGGAATCGGTTTTGGCTGCGGGTGCGGGAACGGTTTGCTCACGTACACGTAGTGCATATCGGAAAGCGACGTTTCCGGTTTTGCCGTGCTCACCTTTACCGGTTCCGGCGCGGGGTGGCGCAGGTTCCAGTAAACGTGGGCGTAAAGCCCGGCCACAATCATGGCGGCTATCCCCAGCATCCACAAAAACGTGTTGCCGAAGACCTTTTTCAGACTGGGAAAGCGATAGGAAAACCACACCGCTTCCCCGGTCTCGTAGCTGCGCTGGGCAGCGAGACAGATCGTAGACATTATAGGTGTTTCTCTTGGGTTATTGCGCTCGCTGGGGCCTGAGGTGCCTGAATCAGCACGCTCGGCGTGGTATGGGTTTCGCGCATCAGCTGCATCAAGGTATCTTCACCCGGAATACCGTCCACGTGCAGATCCATTTTCTGCTGGAACGTGCGGGTGCGCTTCATCAGCTCGGCGGTCCACGCCTGCGCGTGGGTTTCCGGCAGCGCCAGCGCCAGGCTGAGCTGACGATCGAGCCAGGTAAGATCTTTTCCGTCGCTGGCCGCGCTGATGGCGTCTTTGCCTTCCGGCGTCAGGCGGTGCAGCAGCGTGTAGTTGCCGGTGGCGTGTTGGTTGTACCAGCTGCGGCTCACCTGCCAGGTTTTACCGTTCATCAGCAGATCCAGGGTGTTATCCCCCACGCGGGCGACAACGGCATAGTTAAGGTGGTTGCCGGTGGTGATCTCACCGATCCACGGATAACCCTCTTTCCCCAGCTCCGCCAGCGAAGCCGTTCCCTGTCTGCACATCAGGTTAACCTTCGCCGCGTTCTGACACAGCGCGTCGTTGGCGGAGGCGTCGTAACCCCACATCAGGTAGAGCTGATGCATCGCATCCGGCTGGTTGACCATTTCGTTATCAATAACGGGAACAATCGGTGCCTGAACCTGCGGCTTGGGCTGTTTCCAGCTGGCAGGGATCGGCAGCGCGACGGGCAGTTTGGCGCTAATGAATGACGTTTGATACCAGCCGCAGGCGGCGAAAAGCACCGAGGCAAACAGTCCCACGGTTGCCAGGCGCTTACCGTGTTTTTTTGCCGGGAGGATTTCGCCCGCGGCCAGGCGCAGATGCCGAGGGCTCACTGCCGGGGCGCGTTCGGTCCAGGCGGCGAGCAGGGCAAGGTGCGCCAGCTCGTTAAATTTAGAGATATTCCCCTTGGTCAGCGAGTGCATTTTGCGCACGCGGACCGGCGCCAGCGGCGCGCTTTCGCAGCCGTGCTCCTCGCACTGCGCCTGAACGTAGCTCAGGGTTTCGCGGCAGGTCAGGGCGCGCAGCGCGTGGTGGGTATGGGCATACTCCTTCAGTCCGGCGCGCTGCATCAGTTCGGCTTCCTGAGCGGCGGCACCCATCAGGATGATGGATAAATGAAGCTCCAGCTCCTGCGCGCGGGTCAGCAGCATGGCCAGCACCTCATGGCAGCTCTCTTTCATTGCTTCCATGTGGGTAATGACCAGCACTTTACCTTTCGCCTTGCGGGAAGCAGGCTCTTCCTGCCACTGGCGCAGCACCGCATCCACGGCGTGAATACGATTCTTACTCTCTTTGGTACCTGGATTGAGCTTGTACAGCAGGCTACTGGCGCTCAATTTTGGAAAGGCGTTAATCGCGAGGACGTTGCGGCCGTGGGCCTTCAGCGCATCGCTGAACTGTCCCAGCAGCGGCGCATCGTTGCAAAAGAGTCCTGTAATACCCGCCTGCTGCGTCTTTTCTTTCAGCAGGTTAAAAACGTCCTGATGATAAGGCACAAAAAAATCACCCGAGGCGCGAGTGACCTTTTTGAACGGCGGATTCTGGAAATGAAAATGACTCTGATACATACGACTTACCGTCTCTTTACATGAATAGCATTAGGGCGAAAAAGTAAGGTAAGGGGCGCTGATGGTCAATTTGCAATCAGGGTAAAAATAACCTGTCCCCGCCGTCTAACATCACGTATTTATTGGGTCAATACTTTTCTTTATTAAAGTTAGTGGCGAAGCAAGTGGTCGATTTACAGCCGGATAATTACTATCTCCTTCACATATTGGCGCAGCATAACGCTGCTTTTTTTCGCTTTGCTAAAGGCCAGATGAAAATGAGGTTCTCATTTCTTTCCAGGTTGATAATGCCCTGTATTATGTTTGTGACGCTATTGTTCTGCGGTCACCAGGGATACGTCATCTTTAAGGATTATAAAAAACAATCTACCCGGCGGGCGCTTGCGAACGTTAAACCGCAAATTAAACGCCAGCAAGAAAACGCGTTTACCCTGTTTAATGCCGCCGTCCGTCAGGATGCGGCTGCCGCCGCGGCAAAAGCGCCGCTTTCCGCCGAGATTGAAGGCATTGTCAGCAGCGATGAATCCTGGCTCTCCTTCGCCGTTATCAAGACGCCATCGGGCCAGAAAAGCTACCGTGAAGGGGAAAACCTGACGGGCTTCAACGACGCGTATATTGCTGAAATCAATCAGGATAACGTGGTGGTGAATTATGAAGGGGCGACGCAGGTCCTGGCATTAAAAAAACCTGACTACTTTAAGGGCGGCGTTGACAGCGGCCCGGTAACCAAATCGACGAAAGACGCGGGCGCTGACAGCCTGCATCTCAATGATTATCTGGTGTTGAAACCGTTAATCGAAAAGGGCCAGCTGGAAGGCTACAACATAAACCCAAGGAATGCCTCCGCTTTCTTTAGCCATTCAGGGCTGGAAAAAGGCGACGTGGCGGTAAAAGTTAATTCTGTCGATATGACCAAAGAAGCGGAGGCAAAAAATATTATTGCCAGCTGGTCAAAAATGAAAGAAGCGGAGGTCGTCGTAAGACGTCACGCTCACCTTGAAAATATTCGGGTCAATGTTCTAAACAATTAACAAGTGTACAGACATGAAGAAATTTCCTTGGGCGTGCGTGGCGCTGACCGCATTGTCGTTATATTCCGGTTCGCTGCTCGCAGCCAACTTTAGCGCCAGCTTTAAAAATACCGACATTCGTGAATTTATCGATACCGTCGGGCGTAACCTTAATAAAACCATTCTGGTCGATCCTTCCGTTCAGGGCACGGTATCGGTCAGAACCTATAACGTGCTGACGGAAGACGAATATTACCAGTTCTTCCTGAGCGTGCTGGACCTGTACGGCCTGTCGGTGATCCCGATGGATAACGGCATGGTCAAAGTGGTGCGCTCAAGCGTGGCCCGCACCGCCGGTGCGCCGCTGGCCGACAGCAAAAATCCGGGCAAAGGCGATGAGATCATCACCCGCGTCGTGCGCATGGAAAACGTGCCGGTGCGCGAGCTTGCTCCGCTGCTGCGCCAGCTTAACGATGCCACCGGGATCGGTAACGTGGTGCACTTCGAGCCGTCGAACGTGCTGCTGTTAACCGGTAAAGCCTCGGTGGTGAACCGCCTGGTGGACCTGGTCCAGCGCGTGGATAAAGAGGGCGTTCAGCGCCGCGAAATTGTGCCGCTGCGCTACGCGTCTGCCAAAGAGCTTTCGGATATGTTGAATAACCTCAACAATGAAGAGCAGAAGGGCCAAAACGCGCCGCAGCTGGCCACCAAGGTGGTGTCGGATGACGAAACCAACAGCCTGGTGATCAGCGGCTCGGAGGATGCGCGTGCGCGCACCCGCTCCCTGATTGGCCAGCTGGATCGCGAGCAGAATAACGAGGGCAATACCCGCGTGTTCTACCTCAAGTACGCCAGCGCGACCAAGGTGGTTCCGGTGTTAACCGGCATCGGCGAGCAGCTGAAGGACAAGGCCGGGGCGCCGAAGAGCAAAACGGCGACAGCGTCTACCGACCTGAACATTACCGCCGACGAATCAACCAACTCACTGGTGATCACCGCGCAGCCTAACGTGATGAACTCGCTGGAGAAGGTGATCGACAAGCTGGACATTCGCCGTCCGCAGGTGCTGGTGGAAGCCATCATTGCTGAAGTTCAGGACGGCAGCGGCCTCGATCTCGGCGTGCAGTGGACCGGCAAGCACGGCGGCGTGCAGTTCGGCTCGACCGGGCTGCCGATCAGCCAGATTAAAAACGGCACCATCAAGGGCGCAAGCTTCACCGGCCTGGCTACCGGCTTCTTCAACGGTGACTTCGGCGCGCTGCTGACGGCGCTCTCGACCGGCGCCAAGAACGACATTCTCTCTACGCCAAGCGTGGTCACGCTGGATAACAAAGAAGCGTCGTTCAACGTCGGTCAGGATGTGCCGGTGCTGTCCGGCTCCCAGACCACCAGCGGCGATAACGTCTTCAACTCCGTTGAGCGAAAAACCGTCGGTACCAAGCTTAAGATCGTGCCGCAGATTAACGATGGCGACATGATCCACCTGAAGATCGAGCAGGAAGTATCCAGCGTGGACAACAGCGCCACGGAAGATGCGAGCCTCGGCCCGACCTTCAACACGCGCACCATCAATAACGAAGTGATGGTCCACAGCGGCCAGACGGTGGTGCTCGGCGGCCTGATGGAAAACGTGACCAAGCAGTCGGTGTCGAAAGTGCCGCTGCTGGGCGACATTCCGCTGGTGGGCCAGCTGTTCCGCTACACCTCTGAGGACACCTCTAAACGCAACCTGATGGTCTTTATCCACACCACGGTGCTGCGCGATGACGACAACTACAGCGCGGCATCGAAAGAGAAATACGATCAGATCCGCGCGCGCCAGCAGCAGCGGATGGAAGAGAAGAAGCTTGGGATCGTTGAAAACAGCGACAGCCCGGTGCTGCCCGCCTTCCCGGTCGATAAGAACAGCAGCGTGACGCCCGTGAAATCAACCCACGCGGCTTCCCGCAATCCGTTCAAAGAGTAAGGCGGAGGTGCAACGTGGATGAACTGAGCAGAACGCTGTGTAGCAGCAGCTATGCAAAGGACAACGGCATCTTGTTTTACAACGACGAGGTCTTTGTCCGGGACGATACGCCGGCGTTCGCCCTGCTGGAAATGCGCCGGGTGCTGGGGCGGGCCTTCGTGCCCGTCATCCTCAGCGCGGAAGCGTTTGAGGAGATGCTGACCAAAATCTGGCAGCAGAACAGCGGCGTCTCCCAGCAGATGGTGGACGATATGGACGCCGATATCGATTTGATGGCGCTGACCGAGGAGATCCCCGACAACGAGGATCTGCTGGAAAACGACGAAAACTCGCCGGTCATCCGCCTGATCAACGCCATCCTCGGCGAGGCGGTGAAGGACGGCGCGTCGGATATTCACATCGAAACGTTCGAACGCACGCTGAGCATCCGCTTTCGCGTTGACGGCGTGCTGCGCCCGGTGCTTCAGCCCGCGCGCAAGCTCGCGCCGCTGCTGGTGTCGCGCATTAAGGTCATGTCGAAGCTCGACATCGCCGAAAAGCGCCTGCCGCAGGATGGCCGTATTTCGCTGCGCATCGGCCGCAAGGCGATCGACGTGCGCGTGTCGACCATACCGTCGCAGTACGGCGAGCGCGTGGTAATGCGTCTGCTGGACAAATCTAACCTCAAGCCTGATATCAACAAGCTTGGGCTGATTGATGAAGAGCTGGAGAAGCTCAAGGGGCTGATTGACCGCCCGCACGGCATTATCCTGGTCACCGGGCCGACTGGCTCCGGTAAAAGTACCACCCTGTACGCCATTCTGTCGGCGCTGAACGGCCATGAACGCAATATTCTGACCGTCGAAGATCCGATTGAGTATGAGCTGGAAGGGGTGGGGCAGACGCAGGTCAACCCGCGCGTGGACATGACCTTTGCCCGCGGGCTGCGCGCGATCCTGCGCCAGGACCCGGACGTGGTGATGATCGGGGAAATTCGTGACGGTGAAACCGCGCAAATCGCGGTGCAGGCGTCGCTCACCGGTCACCTGGTCATGTCTACGCTGCACACCAACAGTGCGGCGGGTGCCATTACGCGTCTGCGCGACATGGGGCTGGAGTCGTTTTTAATCGGTTCATCGCTACTTGGCGTCATTGCCCAGCGTCTGGTGCGTCGGCTGTGTACCCACTGCCGGACCACCAGTCCGCTGGACGACAATGAAAAGGCGCTGTTCAGCTTTATGGATAAGCAGCCAAAAGCGATTTATCGCGCGGTAGGGTGCGAACACTGCCGTCAGAGCGGCTATCAGGGCCGCGCGGGCATCCACGAGTTTCTGGTGGTGGATACCGCCATGCGCCGCGCCATTCACGAAGATAAAGACGAAATGTCCATCGAAACGCAGCTGTTTAAGCAGGCCTACAGCCTGCGCGAAAACGGGCTGCTGAAGGTGATTTCCGGCATCACGTCGCTGGAAGAGGTGATGCGCGTGACCGCGGAACGCGGGGGGGATGAGTAATGGCCCTCTACGCGTGGACGGCGACGGACGCGGCGGGGAAAACCCGCCGCGGTACCCAGCAGGCCGAAGGGCAAAAGCAGGTGCGCCAGTGGCTGCGTGAGCAAAAGCTGATGCCGGTCAGCATCACTGAAACCCGCGAAAAGGCGGAGGCCGGCAAGGCGAAGACGGGCGTGAAGCTCTCGACGCCGGTCCTGTCGATGTTTACCCGCCAGCTGTCGACGCTGGTCAACGCGGCGCTGCCGCTCGAAAGCGCGCTAAAGGCGATCTCGAAGCAGACGGAAGATAAAAAGCTCGCGGCGATGGTGGTGGAGATCCGCGAAAAGGTGGTGGAAGGCCATACGCTGTTTGACGCGTTTAGCCAGTTCCCGCGCACCTTCGACAAGCTCTACTGCACGCTGGTGATGGCCGGGGAAAAAACCGGTCACCTGGGCGACGTGCTGGAAAAGCTGGCGGAGTACAACGAGCAGCGCCAGAAGATGAAAAGCAAGCTGACGCAGGCGATGGTCTATCCGATCACCCTGACGGTGGTGGCCATCGCGGTGATCAGCATCCTGCTGGTGGCGGTGGTGCCGCAGGTGATCGAACAGTTCACCCACATGAAGCAGCAGCTGCCGATCACTACCCGCACGCTGATCGCGGTGAGCGACTTCCTCCAGGCCTACGGCATCTACATCGTCGGCGCGCTGGGCGGCGGTTTCGTCGGCTTTAAGGCCTGGCTTAAGAACGCCAAAAACCGCTTCAAGTGGAACAGCTGGCTGGTCAACGGCTCGCCGATTAAAAAGCTGGTGTGCGCCATCAACAGCGCCCGCTATATCCGCACGCTGAGCATTCTTCAGGCGAGCAGCGTGCCGCTGCTGGAGGGGATGTATATCGCAATGGACGGTATCGAAAACCTCTACGCCCGGCAGGTGCTCGAGCAGGCGGCGGATACCGTGCGCCAGGGGGCTTCACTCTATGCCGCGCTGGATCAGGCGAAACTGTTTCCGCCCACCATGCTGTACATGATTGCCTCCGGCGAAGAGAGCGGGGAATTAGGCAATTTAATGGACCGCGCGGCGGAAAACCAGGAATCGGCTTTACAACATCGAATCACGTTAACGCTGTCGGTATTTGAACCGGCGCTGGTGGTGAGTATGGCGACGATTGTTTTATTCATCGTCCTGTCAATATTACAACCGCTTCTGCAACTTAATAATATGGTAGGTTAAATCATGGCTTTAAAACGTAAAAACCTGGCTCGCCAGGCGGGCTTCACTTTGCTCGAATTAATGGTGGTCATTGTTATTCTCGGCGTATTGGCCAGTATGGTCGTGCCCAACTTAATGGGGAATAAAGAAAAAGCCGACTCGCAAAAAGCGACCAGCGATATTGTCGCGCTCGAAGGCTCGCTGGATATGTATAAGCTGGACAACCACCGCTATCCAACCACCGAGCAGGGCCTGCAGGCGCTGGTCACGAAGCCAGAAATCGCGCCAATCCCGAACGGCTACCGCGCCGACGGCTATATTCGCCGCCTGCCGCAGGACCCGTGGGGCAGCGATTACCTGATGGTGAGCCCGGGTGAACACGGTGCAGTCGACGTATTTTCCGCAGGCCCGGATGGCGAAGCGAATACCGCCGACGACATTACCAACTGGTCTCTGGATAAAAAAGAGAAATAATGAAAAAACAACGCGGCTTTACGTTGCTGGAAATTATTCTGGCCCTGGTGATATTTGCCAGCTGCGCCATGATGGTGGTGTCAACCATACCTTCACGCAGCGGTGCGGATATATTTGGCCAGCAATTAAAAGCACTCGTTGATTATGGCTCTGACCGCGCGGTAATGGACGGAAATATCGTCGGGCTGGTAATCACCACCGATCACTATCAGCTGGTGACCCTGGAAGATAAGCAGGGTGAACGCCGCTGGGTGCCATTATCCGCCGGACGTATTACGACGAAAGGCGATTTCCCGCCCGACATGTACGTTTCGCTGTCGCCTCAGCGCCTGGCCGCCACGGTGGACAGCGAGCCGCAGGTGCTGTTTTTGCCTGACGGTGAGATTGGCCGGTTTACGCTTACCCTGCAAAGCCACGACAAGCAGCACCATTTTCGCGTGGTGTCGCAAGGGGCGGCGCCGGTATCGGTAGAAAACGATGACTAACGGCAAGGCAAAGCAAAAAGGGATGACGCTGCTGGAGGTGATGGTCGCGCTGGTGATCTTCTCCACCGCGGCGCTGGCGCTGATGAACTCCGTCTCCCTGAACGTCCGCTTTACCCACGGGCTGGCCGAAACGCTGCAGGCGAGCTGGGTGGCGGAAAACCAGCTGGCCGAGGCGCAGCTGACGAAAACCGATTTCCCCGATGCGGAACAGCAGGGGACGGAAATCATGGGCGGGCGCAGCTGGAACTGGCGCAAGCAGCGGGTGAAAACGGCGGATAACCGCTGGGCGAACGCGATCCGCGTCTACGCCGAAGGCGACGATAGCCAGCCCGCGATTGCCCTTCAGATTATTGCGCCGGGAGAGCTCAAGTGAAAAAAACGCAGCGCCAGCGCGGGTTTACCCTGCTGGAGATCATGATTGCGCTGACCATTTTTGCCGTGATCAGCACCCTGGCCTGGCAAATTCTGGACGGGGCCATGCGGACCAGCTCGGCAACCGACGCCAGTGCGGCAAAGCTCAACCAGGTGCAGCGCGCCTGGAGCCTGATGGAGCGTGATTTCTTTCAGCTCCAGCCGCGCGCGCCGCGCAACGAGCCGGATCTGTTTCGTCAGGACGGCGATAGCGTTGAGCTGACCACGCTGAACGGCGTGAGCGGAACCGTGCAGCTCGAGCGCGTGCGCTGGCGGCTGGAGGAAGGGCGTCTGTACCGTGACGTCTGGCCGGCAATCGACGGCCCCGCCGACGTCAAGCCCGAAGAAGTGCCGATCGTGAACGAGGTGAAATCCCTTAGCTGGCGCTTCTACCGCAAGGGCTGGTTGAAAAGCTGGGCAGATTCCGCGCACCAGCCGGACGGCGTGGAGCTGACGCTGAACATGAACAACGGCGATACGTGGCGCTGGGTGTTTACCACGCCGGGCGATCTGCCGGAGGTGGCCGCGGCGGACGCTGCGCCTGCCCCGGCGGCGGAGGCCGCGCCTTCACCGGAAGCCGCGCCCGTCCCGCAGCCCGTGCCGGACGTGAAACCATGAACGCATTACGCAAACAAAAAGGCGTTGCCCTGCTGGTGGTGCTGATCCTGCTGGTGATGATGTCGGCGCTGGCCGCCAAAATCAGCCAGCAGTTCTGCCGCAACCTGCAAAAAACGCACTATCAGGTCAGCCAGCAGCAGCTGCGCTGGGCGATGCAGGCCCAGGAGAAGGTGATCAAGGATCGCCTGCAGGAAGACGCCAGCGGCGAAAGCAAGGGGCTCGACCCGGAAGGGGCGTGGCATCAGCCGCTGGAGACGCAGGGCGATGACTACACGGTGGTCGGCCAGGTTGAGGACGCGCAGGACTGCTTTAACGTGAATAACCTGCTGGCAGCTGAAAAAGCCGCGCAGGGGCAGGCGGAGACCGCCGTGCCGCAAAAACCGCGCAGGGAGCAGATTGTCGAGCAGATCCTTACCGACAGCGGCGTCAGCCACGCCGCGGCGGAAGAGATTTACCTCCAACTGGTGGACTACCTGGACGGAGACGCCACCACCAATAAAGAAGGGGCTGAGAGCGACGCCTGGGCGGGCCTGGTGCCGGCGCGTCAGCCCGCGAACCAGATGATGCGCGCCATCTCTGAGATAAAGCTGCTGCCCGCCTTCCCGGCGGCGGCGTACCCGAAGGTGAGCCGTATGCTGTGCGCGCTGCCGGATTCGGCAAGCAAGGTCGATGTGAACACCCTGAAGCCGGAGCAGGCGGCCATTCTGGCGGCGATGTTCCCGGGCAAGCTCACCGCAGACGACGCGGCGCGGCTGATTGAAGCGCGCCCGGAAGGGGGCTGGGAAAATATGGAAACGTTCAGCAAAGCGCTGGAGCAGACCTTCCCGCAGCTGAAGGATGATTTACCCCAGGTGGCCGAGTTCCTCGCCATCAACAGCCGATATTTTCGCGTCAGCTACACCGGGAATACCGATGAGTTAACGCTTCGCGTGGTGAGCCAGCTTCAGGTGAATAACGAAGCCGGTGAAATTGTGACGTGGCAACGTCGTTACCGAATGATTGAATAACACAAGTTGAACGCTATGAAACAGGTGCTTTTTGTTCGTCCCGACAGTCGCGAGGACGGAAAGATAATGTGGTGTGAATCCGGCAGTCAGGAGGTCATCACGGGTGAGGGCCGCGAGGCGCTGGATGCGCTTGCTCAGCATCCCTCAGCCACGCGCGTCTGCCTGCTGCTGCCGGCGGGTGAAATGGTTTTCCGCCATTTTACGCTGCCGAAAAAAATGGCGTCGCAGGCCACGGCATTCTCGTGGATGGCGGAAGAGACGCTGATCGGCGAGGTGGATAACCTTCACTGGACGGTGCTCAATAAAAAAGGCGCCGAGGTTGACGCGGTGGCGGTAGATGCCGATCGCCTGCGCGGCTGGCTGGACCGTTTTCAGGAGGCGGGGCTGAAGGTCGTTCAGGCCGTGCCCGACGCCTGGCTGCTGCCGGTTGCCGCGGGCGGCAGCACGATCGTCGCGCTGGAGGACAACTACTGGCTGCGCCTGTCTCCCCACGTGGCCTGCGAGGTTGAGGCGGCCCTGCTGCCGCTGCTGATGCAAAAGGCGGGCGAGGGCGAGGTGGCCTGCTACGGTAAGGCTCCCGCCGGGGTTGAGGTGGATGAGCGCCTGGCCTGGGAACATCCGCTGGCGCTGATCCAGCCGCAGTGGGCGCGCTGTCGCGTCAACCTGCTGCACGGTGCCTTTAGCGCTAAAGCTTCTCCCGGCAGCGCAAAACGGATGAAGGCCGCTATCGCCGCGGCGGGGCTGCTTTCGCTGGGCCTGCTGCTGGGCCCGCGCGTCGCCATGGCGTGGATGCTGGTGCAGCAGGAGAACCAGATGCAGGAGGAAATTATGCAGGTCTACCAGCATCACTTCCCCAGCATGCGTCACCAGACCAACATCAAATATCACTTTGGCCAGAGCGTGAAAAAGCAGAGCAAGGGCGTCTTCCTGCAGCTTGAGGCGCTGGAAAGCGCGAAGCAGGCCGTTCCGGCGATGGAAGTCAACCTGGTCGAATACGACTATTCGAACAATACGCTGTCGCTCAGCGTCAGCGCGCAAAACCCGCAGGCGCTGCAGACGTTTATCCAGAAGGCCAGCGAGAAGTTTGATTTTACGCTACAGCCTGTTTCCAACAGCGCACCGTATACCGCCATGATCTCAGGGAAATATAAATGAAAGCGCGAATCGCACAATTAACATCACGTTATCAAAATTACAGCACCCGGGAAAAAACAATATTAAAAGCAGGCATAGCCGCCATGTGCTGTGCGGCCATTTATTATGGGGGAATTATACCTTTGGATAATATGATTAAAGAAAGTCAGTTGACATTGAAAAAACAGAACGAAACCCTGAGCTGGATGAGGGCCGAAATTGATAAAAATCATCTTCCGGTATTACAGGTGAAAACCGATAACCCGAGAAGCGTGGTGGAAAACAGCGCGCACGAAATCAATATTTCGCTCACGGATATTCGTCAGGACGGCCAGACGCTGGCCTTTGTGGTCAACCGTATTAACGTGTATGAGCTGAAAAACTGGCTGCGCGAAATGAACCTCACCTCCGGCATTCGCTTAGAGAAAATGAACCTCACGCCCGTAGACCACCTCAGCGACGTGAAGGCCGATATCCAGCTCACCTGGAAAAAAGTGGCATGAATACGCTAATGCTGGTGCGGGAGAGCTGCCCGGCGGGATTTAGCGCGATGAGCGGCGTGCTGGGGGCGATCGTCGGCAGCTTTCTGGGGCTGGTTGCAGACCGCGTTCCGGCGATGGTGATGGACGAAGAGAGCCGCACGAACCTTCTCTTTCCCGGCTCGCACTGCCCCGCCTGCGGGCATTCGCTGAAGGCGTGGGAGAATATTCCGCTCGTCAGCTGGCTGGCGCTGCGCGGGCGCTGCAGCCACTGCCATACGGCCATTCCGCTGCGGTTATTTTTAATCGAATGCGCGACGGCGCTCTTTTTTGCCGTTTCAGCATGGTGCATTGCCGATATCCAGGCGCTGGGCGCGCTGTGGCTGATGGCGGCCTTCCTGCTGCCGCTGACCTTGATTGACCGCCAGCATCTGCTGCTGCCCGATTGCCTGACGCAGCCGCTCCTGTGGGCCGGGCTGCTGATCCATGCTTTTTCCGGCAGCCTGCCGCTGCGCGATGCGCTGTGCGGCGCGGTGGCGGGATATCTGTCGCTATGGCTGCTGTACTGGGGATTCCGCCTGGCGACCGGCCGCGAGGGCCTGGGCTACGGTGATTTTAAGCTGCTGGCGGCGCTGGGCGCCTGGTGCGGCTGGCAGGCGCTGCCGTCTATCGTGCTGATTGCCGCGCTCAGCGGTATTTTGGGTTATTTCCTGATGACTAAATCAGATAAAAATAACCTCGTAATCTCTTTCGGACCGTACCTCTCTTTTGCTGGAATAGCGGTATTCATTAGTCAGCTACTCGTTATTCAGTATTTAATTTTACGGTCTAAGTTTTTTAAAAATTTTTTCGGCGAGGAAAGGGAAGGAATCCCTTTGAGCTCCAGTGTATCGTAAGGGATATAGGCAATAAGGACTTTGTGCTTGTATCTTTTTATGGAGGAATGAAGCGCGTCATCTCAGGTTTTAGTTTTGCAATATCACGTCGTTTAAATACTGACAGTGCGATTTATATTCCATGTTTTAAAGGAAAGCATGGGTAACATATTTTTAAATAAATTTATCAGGAAATAAGAATGAAATTTATGAAGCCTAAATATCTGGCGCTCTTTGTGGCAGCAGCATCCAGCTCTGCATTCGCAGCGGCACCGGGTACGCCTTCAATCAGCAGCGGCAACGACAAGTTCGCTATTGTTGAAGTGGATCAGGCCGCGCAGGACTATAACAGCCTCGTTAAAGTACACGATGGCGCTGACGTCAAAGTTGAGTGGAACGTCTGGAGCGGCGATGCGCCAACTTCAGCAAAAGTGCTCCTCGATGGCCAGACCGTCTGGAGCGGCGCGGGCAGCGCGTCCGGCTCTGCGAGCTTTAAAGTGAAAAAAGGCGGTCGTTATCAGGAGCAGGTTGAACTGTGTAACGCCAGCGGCTGCACCAAGAGCGCGAGCAAGCTGATTATCGTTGCTGATACCGACGGTAGCCACCTGCTGCCGCTGAACGCAGCGATGCAGGAAAACAACAAATCCTTCAGCAAGCACACTGATAAAGTGGTTGCCGCCTATTTCCCAGAGTGGGGCGTATACGGCCGTAACTTCCCGGTAGATAAAATCCCTGCCGCTAACCTGAACCACATTCTGTACGGCTTCATTCCAATCTGCGGCGGCGACGGCATCAACGACGGCCTGAAAACCGTAGAAGGCGGCAACAGCTTCTCCGTGCTTCAGCGCGACTGTGAAGGCCGCCCTGATTTCACCGTGGCAATCCACGACCCGTGGGCTGCGCTGCAAAAACCACAGTCCGGCGTCTCTAACTGGGACGACCCGTACAAAGGTAACTTCGGCCAGCTGATGGCGCTGAAAAAAGCCCACCCTGACCTGAAAATCCTGCCTTCTATCGGCGGCTGGACCCTGTCTGACCCGTTCTTCCACATGGGCGATACCGCGATCCGCGCACGCTTCGTCTCCTCTGTTAAAGATTTCCTGAAAACCTGGAAATTCTTCGACGGCGTAGACATCGACTGGGAATTCCCTGGCGGCGGCGGCGTGAGCGAAAACCTCGGCAACCCGCAGCAGGACAAAGCCACCTACACCGCGCTGATGCACGACCTGCGCGCGATGCTGAACGAGCTGTCTGCTGAAACCGGTCGTTCTTACGAACTGACCAGCGCCATCGGCGCAGGCAAAGACAAAATTGAAGACGTGGATTACACCACTGCCCAGCAGTATATGGACCACATCTTCCTGATGAGCTACGACTTCTACGGCGGCTGGAGCAACACCGATTTGGGCCACCAGGCTGCTCTGCGCGGCGCTGAGTGGAAGCCAGACACCAACTACACCACCGAAAACGGCGTTGACGCGCTGCTCGCTCAGGGCGTACAGCCGGGCAAAATCGTTGTGGGTGCAGGCATGTACGGCCGCGGCTGGACCGGCGTTCACGGTTACACCGGCGACAACCCGTTCACCGGTACGGCAACCGGCATGGTGAAAGGGACCTGGGAACCGGGCGTTGTTGACTATCGTCAGATCGTTAACGAATACAAAGGCAAGCCGGGCTGGGAATACAAATATGATGCGGCAGCAGAAGCACCGTACGTATTCAACAAGTCTACCGGTGACCTGATCACCTATGAAGACGCCCGCTCTACTGCCGCGAAAGGCAAGTACGTGATGGCGAAAAACCTGGGCGGCCTGTTCTCCTGGTCTATCGACTCCGATAACGGCGACATCCTGAACGCGATGAACGAAAGCCTGCTCGGCGGTTCAACTCCGGTTGATCCTGTTGCCACTAACCATGCGCCGGTCGCCACTGCGGTTGACCAGACCGTAACTGGTCCGGCAGCGGTAACCCTGGACGGCTCTGCCTCCAGCGACCAGGACGGCGATGCGCTGACCTACAAATGGACCCAGATTTCTGGCCCAACCGTGACCCTGGCGAACAGCACCAAGGCCAAAGCGACCTTCAACGTGGCTGCGGTCACCAGCAACCAGACGCTGGCGTTCCGCCTGACCGTGACGGATGCGAAAGGTCTGAGCAACTCCGTAGACGTACAGGTTCTGAACAAAGCGCCAAAAGCGAACCAGGCGCCTGTCGTTAACAAAATCGACGCTGTTTCCCTTGAAGCAGGCCAGAGCTACACCCTGAACGCACAGGCTGCGGATCCGGATGGCGATGCGCTGACCTACTCCTGGAGCGTTCCAGCGGATATGCACGCGACCGGTACGAATACCTCTAGCGTTAACATCACCGCGCCAGACGTAAGCTCTGACTCCAGCTACACCCTGAGCGTTATCGTTTCTGACGGTAAAACCAGCGTGCAGTCCGACGTGCAGGTTTCCGTGTCGCCTAAAGCGGCTCCGGCTCCGGCAGACGAAGATACTAACCCATCTGACGAAGGCACCAACCCGTCTGACGAAGGGACTAACCCGTCTGACGAAGGCACCAACCCATCCGATGAAGGCACTCAGCCATCTGACGAAGGCTCTGCAACCGGCAGCTGTGACAAACCAGTAGACGCCAATGCCAGCAAATACGCTGCATGGGACGCCAACAAGGTTTACAACAACGGCGATACCGTAAGCTCCGATAACCTGGTCTGGAAAGCGAAATACTGGACTCAGGGCAACAAGCCGGGCTTCGATGCGGACGCATGGGAACTGGTAAGCCAGGTGAAAATGAACTGGCGCTCTGACGTGGTTTACAACGGCGGTGACACCACCACCTACAACGGTTCCGTATACCGTGCGAAATGGTGGACCCGCGGTGATAACCCGGCTAACAGCGATGTATGGGTGAAAGAAGGCGCGTCTGCGGACTGCAAATAACTTCTGAACCAACGTTGCGGGCGTAATATTCGCCCGCAGCATTTGACCACACCCCGCTTCGGGTGTGGTCAATTCTCAAATTAACAGTGACGTGCGCAAAGAGAGGATGGGATATAACGTAAGCAGGTGCATAAATGAAACGCATGATTTTATTATTACTGTTAGTCAGCCAGAGCGTATTCGCAAATTGCTGGGATAAAGCGGCGCATTATTATCACGTCGACCCGTATTTATTATTTGCCATCGCTAAAGTGGAATCGGGAATGAACCCCAGAGCCGTTGGCTGGAACCGTGACGGTTCGCACGATGTCGGATTGATGCAGATTAACAGCACCCATTTTGATGAATTACAGCGCCGCGGCATTGATGAGCGCCGTCTTATTGTCGAACCCTGCACCTCCATCATGGTTGGCGCATCCATACTCTCGAACATGATTAAAGTGTATGGCTATAACTGGGAAGCGGTAGGGGCGTATAACGCCGGTTTGAAAAAAGAGAATTATCCGCAGCGAATGCAATATGCCCACAAGGTGTGGCGTAAATATCAGGAAATAAAACAGCGTAACGCATATGTATATTAATTTTTTGTTTTTTGAAGAATACCGTTCAGTGTTCTTCAGAAAGTGAAAAGAACCGCACGCTCAGGTTTATTTATTAATGGACTAATACATAAGCCGTGTTTGCATTAACCATTGTTGCTTAAAAACAGGATTATTTGAGATGACCAAAAGGACTCTTCTGAGCTTACTCGTTGCCGGGGCATGCGTTGCTCCGTTTATGGCTCAGGCTGCATCTTTGCAGGCGACCAGCAGCGAACCGTACACCATGAAAGCCAGCGATCTGGCGAAAAAAGAGAAGGAACTGACGAGTTTCCCGCTGATGGCTTCCGTGAAGGATACCATTCGCACGCTGGATAACGAGCAGGTTGAGCTGATCGAGCCGGGCCGCGCGGCGAACCCGGACAACGTGAAGCGCGTTGAAGGTATCGTGAAGGAGAGCGACTGGGAATATCTGTTCCCGATGCGCGCAGCTTCTTATACCTACAGCAACTTCCTGAAGGCCGTGGGCAAGTTCCCGGCGCTGTGTAAGTCCTATAACGACGGCCGCGACAGCGACGCGATTTGCCGTAAAGAGCTGGCAACCATGTTTGCCCACTTTGCACAGGAAACCGGCGGCCACGAAAGCTGGCGTCCGGAAGCCGAATGGCGTCAGGCGCTGGTTCACGTCCGTGAAATGGGCTGGACCGAAGGCCAGAAGGGCGGCTACAACGGTGAATGTAACCCGGAAATCTGGCAGGGGCAGACCTGGCCTTGCGGTAAAGATAAAGACGGCGACTTCGTCAGCTACTTTGGTCGCGGCGCGAAGCAGCTCTCTTACAACTACAACTACGGTCCGTTCTCCGAAGCGATGTTTGGCACCGTTCGCACCCTGCTCGACAAGCCTGAGCTGGTGGCTGACACCTGGCTGAACCTGGCGTCCGCGATCTTCTTCTTCGCGTATCCACAGCCGCCAAAACCAAGCATGCTGCAGGTTATCGACGGCACCTGGCAGCCAAACGATCGCGATAAAGCGAACGGTCTGGTCCCGGGCTTCGGCGTGACCACTCAGATCATCAACGGCGGCGTTGAGTGCGGCGGCCCAACTGAGATTGCACAGTCTCAGAACCGCATCAAGTACTACAAAGAATTTGCTAACTACCTGAAAGTGCCGGTTCCAGCGAACGAAGTGCTGGGCTGCGCCAACATGAAGCAGTTCGATGAAGGCGGCGCTGGCGCGCTGAAGATCTACTGGGAA
>AGFT01045531.1_pt1 | contig 22640 bp, 29 predicted proteins | sample 305848 | NCBI WGS metagenome assembly AGFT01 (sample SAMN02954282, study PRJNA62043) | ant fungus garden metagenome | biome: terrestrial; feature: Atta colombica fungus garden; material: fungus garden; isolation source: Atta colombica fungus garden bottom | host: Atta colombica | place: Panama...
GGGAGATGGCGCTGACCAATACAGGGAATGTTTTGGGGTGAGGCGGCGTGGGAAATCGGTGACACGCACAGCGTCTACGTGAGCGCATCGTATTTCACGATTGGGCAGGCAGGTGGCCTAGAGAGTTCGGTTTCATCCGACCTTGAACACATCGCCGGGGTAACGTCCGGCCTTCACCACCAAAGCATTTCTCCCGCATCAGCGGGTAACGATAGAGGGTTTTATGGCAGACGACGATTATACGATGGGTGAGTTTTGGCAAGACATGAAGCCAGAACTTAAAGAGCGGCGCAGGATGGCGAGGAACTCAGCACATGAAGGGATGAAGGCATTCTTTCAGCGTAATGGCGTTGAGTTCGAAGAGGGAGAGAACACCCTCATATTTCGCACACCGCAAGGGACTGTTGCTTATTACCCGCCAAGTAAGAGGATGCAGCATAAAACCACATGGCGAACATGCAGCCCTACAGCATGCATGAATTACGTCAACAAACTCAGAGCCGCCTAACCAGCGGCTTTTTTCATACCTCAGTCGCTTCACCGAGGCGGCTTAGTTATGGCAACCGGCGGCCATCCACCGCCCATTGAAACACTGAATAAATGCGTTGAAGTCTTGTATTAACCGTTCCGTTCGCCGCGATAAGGCCAAGAGGATTTATGAAAGACCTGAAAGAGATAATCGCAAAGCTTTTGGAAGACGCTCGTCACCTTAATGAAATTGCTCCGAATGCTGGCACCGCAGCACGTATCAAAGAAGCCGAAGAGGCTCTTAAGGCTGCATCATGACAGTCACCCACAACGGCAAGCAGTACACCGCCAAAAAGCTCAACGATAACGAATGGCAGCTGACGTCGGTATCGGCACCGCGTGAAAAGCTGGTGCTTAACCGCTGGCAGATGCATATCGCTGGCCTCCTGGAACAGGTTGAGGTGAAGGTATGATGCACCACTACGGCACCACCCCGCTCATTCGCCAGTGCGTCACGCCCGGCATGATGGCTATGCATGAAGGCCGAACCTATCGCGTCTCAGCAGTCATTCAGGAGCGCAAATGGGTGTACCTGCACACCGATGCAGAAATTATCCGCCTCAGTGACTGCGTGATTGACGTCCTTCTGGATGGTCACGGCAACCCTATCCAGCACTAACCACCCTATTCAACCGATCGGCCTGGCATTACGCGGGCAGCATCTGCACATCCAAATTTCAGGAGAAACCATGAGCGAAGTAACGGACTTAACTGTCATCGAAATCAAGCCGGATCAGGCGCCAGCGCTTTACGTGGCGGGTGGACTCAATGGCTATCTTAAGCAAATCCGCGAGCTGGCTAAAGAAGTACCAGACGTTACCACTAAAAAAGGTCGTGACCGCATTGGCAGTCTGGCGCGCATGGTTGGCTCCAGCAAAACAGCTATTGAGAAGCCTGGTCGAGAGTACCTCAAACGATTGAAAGAGGCGGTTAAACCCGCCGAAGAGGAGTTGCGAGTATTCACCAGAGAGTGCGATGCCATTCGTGACGAAATCCTTAAGCCTCGAGATGAATGGGAAGCCGAGCAGGAACGCATCAAGGCTGAAGAAGCCATGAACGCGCTGCACGCCGAAGCGCTGGTGATGAACGAAGAGTTCGACCGCCAGCTTGCCGCGCGGATCGAAGCAGACCACGAAATTGCCCTGCTGATGAATGACGCTTTCGACCGTGACCGCGAAGAGCAGCGCCGCCAGGCGGAACAGGCCCAGCGTGAGCATGAAGAGCGTATTAAGCGTGAAGCGGCAGAACAGGCACGCCGCGATGCCGAAGCGAAACACAAAGCAGAGATTGAAGCCGCAGCGCGCCGTGAAGCTGAAGAGAAAGCACGTGCAGAGCTGGCTGAACGCCAGCGCGTCGAAGCGGAACAGCGTGCAGCTCGCGAGAAGCAGGAAGCGGAAGCCCGGGCGGAACGCGAAAAAGCCGCGGCGGTTGAAGCCGAGCGCCTGAAGGTAAAACAGGCCGAAGATGCTCGCCTGGCTGAGCAGAAGCGCATCGCCGATGAGCAGGCAAAACGTGAAGCTGACGTGAAGCACCGCAAGACGGTCGGCACCAACATCGTTAACGCGCTCACCAGCAATACCAGCTTAACCCGCGAACAGGCTATCGAAGTGCTTACCGCTCTCAAAGATGACCTGATCCCCTGCGCGAAAATCCATTACTGAGGCAACCATGAACGCATTCCTCACTTACGACCGAATCGAAGATCGGCGCTGGGTTGAGCAGCAGCTCGACGACGAGAAAGAGAAGTGGATCGACGACCGGGCGCAGCAAATCATCGACATGATGCCAAAAGAGCCGTCCGGCCTCTTCCACTTCACGATCCCGATTGACTCCAGCCCATACGAAGGACTTCGCAGCGATAAAGCTGCCGAGGCCTACAACGATTTCATTTCGGCAGTTGCTTACGCCCAGGCGGAATACGACTGGGAACACCGTACCGGCTGCCCGTTTTAATTTTTGAGGGGATTAACGATGGCAAACGAATTAACAATCACAGCGAGCGCGCTGCAGGAAAAAGGCATCGACGTTGCTACCTGGAGCGCGCTGAAGAACAGCATCTACCCTGGCGCCAAAGACGAATCGGTAATGATGGCGCTCGATTACTGCCGTGCCCGCCAGTTGGATCCATTGCTGAAGCCCGTTCACCTCGTGCCGATGAGCGTCAAAGACTCAAGAACGGGCAAAAGCGAATGGCGCGACGTGGTCATGCCGGGCATCGGGCTTTACCGCATTCAGGCAGACCGATCCGGAGATTATGCCGGAGCCCGCGAGCCTGAGTTCGGGCCCGACGTAACTCAGACGCTTACTGGTGTCGAGGTGACCTTCCCTCAGTGGTGCAAATACACCGTCTACAAGCGCATGCCCAGCGGCGAGATCGTCGAGTTCAGCGCCAAAGAATACTGGATTGAAAACTACGCCACCGGCGGCCGCGACACCACGGCGCCGAACGCGATGTGGAAAAAGCGCCCGTATGGACAACTGGCGAAATGCGCAGAAGCGCAGGCGTTGCGTAAGGCATGGCCTGAGATTGGACAGCAGCCTACCGCCGAAGAAATGGAAGGCAAATCACTGGACGTTGATATCCGTGACGTCACGCCGCGCAGCACAACGGAAGCACTTCCACCAGCAGCAAGCGAAGAAACGCTTCAGGCGATCACCGATCTCTTAACGACCCTGGATAAAGACTGGGAGAAAGACTTCCTCCCACTGTGCAGCGACATCTTCAAACGGCAAATTCTTGAGGCGTCAGAACTCACTGAAGAAGAGGCACAGAAAGGGTTTGGCTTCCTTCAGAAAAGGGCTAAGGCGGCAGCATGACACCAGAAATTATCCTGTCCCGGACCGGCATTGACGTAACCACTATCCAACAGGGCGATGAGGCGTGGCACCGGCTGCGCCTCGGCGTCATTACTGCCTCAGAAGTACACAACGTCATATCCAAGCCAAGATCGGGGAAGAAGTGGACAGATATGAAAATGTCCTACTTCCACACCTTGCTCGCCGAGGTATGCACCGGCGTGGCGCCAGAGGTTAACGCCAAGGCGCTGGCCTGGGGCAAGCAGTACGAGGAGGACGCCCGCACGCTCTTCGAGTTCACCACTGACGTGAAAGTCACGGAGTCTCCGATCCTGTTCCGTGACGAGAGCATACGCACAGCGTGCTCCCCTGACGGTCTGTGCAGTAACGGGTTCGGTCTTGAGCTTAAATGCCCTTTCACCTCTCGCGACTTCATGAAATTCCGCCTTGGCGGTTTCGAAGCCATCAAGTCTGCATACATGGCCCAGGTGCAGTACAGCATGTGGGTGAGCGGAAAAGAGGCCTGGTTCTTTGCCAACTACGACCCGCGCATGAAGCGCGAAGGTATCCATCATGTCGTCGTTGAGCGGGATCCGCAGTACATGTCCGACTTCAACGAAATGCTGCCGGAGTTCATTGAGAAGATGGACGAAGCGCTGGCGGAGATCGGCTTCACGTTCGGAGAGCAGTGGAAATGAAACGCACACCCTTCTACCGCAGGCCCGGGCGAACCGGGCATTTCTCAGGCCTCCGCGAACGCGTTATCTGGATGATTCAGACGCGCGGCCGCCCGGTAACCGGCAGCGAAATAGCTGAAAAGTTTGGCGTAACGCTCATTGAGTTTAACCGGGTGGCCAACGGTATTACCCGCGGCTCCGGACAGATAGCGCAGATCGTTGAGTCTGAAAAATGGCTCAACGAGGACGGTATCTGCGACCGGACATTTAGCCTGGCCAGCAAGCCACAGGTCGTAACGCCGCAGGGTAAATCGCGGCTGTTCACCCGGCGCGCCATTGAGCAATCGCAGGAAGGCAGGCGGCAGGAGTGCATTGAACGTGCAGAACGCCGTAGCCGCCTGATTGCTCAGGGCCTCTACATCGACGAAATGGAGTCCATCCTATGACTCACGCTCACGACGACATCAGGGTTGGCACACTGTGCCTTCCCTTCATTGGTAACGGCTGGCTAATGCCATGGGGTGAAGTGGTCAGCAATCCATTAAAGACACAGCGTCTCGCTGAGGAATATCGGGAAAGGCAGGAGGCGGCATGATTCATTTTCACGGCGGCCCTATTACGCCTGACACATGTGCCCTGAAGGCATGGAAAGGCAGGCACGCTTTCATCTCCTTCGCTAACCCAGGCCAATTAGCTCTGGCCAGCGAAGTCACCCAGTCTTTCGCGCTAGATAACGGCGCATTCAGCTCTGGACAAAAAAAGCGAGTTGTTAACTGGAATGACTACTACGAGTTTGTAGGCCGCTGGATGAATCACCCACGTTTTGCTTTTGCTGTTATCCCTGACGTGATCGGCGGGACCAGTGAAGAGAACGACGCGTTAATCGCCGAGTGGCCGCACGGAAAAGTAGTCGGCGCGCCGGTGTGGCACATGAACGAGCCCGATGAACGTTTCTTCCGCCTGTGTCGAGAATTTCCGCGCGTATGTATCGGCAGCATGGGTGAATACGACGCGAAGCGCCCGCGCTCATGTCGGGCAAAGTTACGCGATCTCATCCGTCACGTTGTCGATATAAACGGTTATCCGATAACAAAGCTTCACGGCCTGCGCATGCTGAACGCCGATATCTTCCGCCACATCCCGCTGTCGTCAGCTGACAGCACAAACGTGGCGCGAAACATCGGCATCGACAAAGCGTGGGATAAATCAGCCTACGCCCCAGCCAGCAAAGAAACCCGCGCTGCGGTGCTGGTTGAGCGGATTGAAGCCTTTAACTCTGCAAGTTCGCTGAATTACGACGCTGAACGCGACCTCTTCACACCACAACTTGCATTTGAGGTGTAATTCGATGACCGGAAAATACTCTCTTATCTACGCTGATCCACCCTGGTCTTACGGTAACACCATCAGTAACGGGGCCGCCGCCGACCACTATTCCACCATGAAGCTCATCGACATCAAGCGCCTGCCGGTATGGGAGCTTGCCGCCGAAAACTCGGTGCTAGCGATGTGGTACACCGGCACGCATAACCAGGAGGCGATCGAACTGGCCGAGGCCTGGGGCTTTACCGTTCGAACGATGAAAGGCTTTACCTGGGTGAAGCTGAATCAGAACGCTGAGCTGCGCATCAACAAGGCGATGGCCGAGGGTGTAGTCACCGACTTTTACGACTTCCTCGATCTGCTTAACGCCGAGACGCGCATGAACGGCGGCAACCACACCCGGGCCAATACCGAAGATCTGCTGATTGCTACCCGCGGTGCCGGGCTGGAACGAAAGCACGCCGGGATTAAGCAAGTTGTCTACAGCCCGCTCGGCCAGCACAGCGAAAAGCCGTGGGAAGTTCGCCACCGGCTGGAGCTGCTTTACGGCGATGTGCCGCGCATTGAGTTGTTTAGCCGCAGCGCGGCGCCGGGCTGGGATCACTGGGGAAAAGAATGTTCCTCCAGCATAACCCTCACCCCAGGAATGGTTGGACCATCAGAACCGACACCGGAGGGTTATGAAACAGATTGCGCAATTTGGCCGGCAGAGGTCGAGATGGTTTTCAGTGCCGTTGAACATGACGGCGCCATTACTGAAAACAATAAGCGCAAGCTCAAATTTCACATCAACCGCATGTGGTTAGAGAAAACACCCATTCCTCAAATAGTCGTGTCCGCTCGGTCATTAATCTCAACAATGGAGAGAAGCTCGTGAAAGAAATTATCGTTGACAATTTTGCCGGTGGAGGCGGGGCAAGTACGGGTATTGAATTGGCGATTGGCCGCAGCGTGGACATTGCGATTAACCACGACCTGAATGCCGTTGCTATGCACACTACTAATCACCCGGACACTCTGCACTACTGCGAAAGTGTGTTTGATGTTGACCCGGCAACAGCGACCGCAGGTAAACCGGTTGGCCTAGCCTGGTTCAGCCCTGACTGCCGACACTTCTCAAAAGCGAAAGGCTCAAAACCGGTTGAGAAAGAGATTCGCGGATTGGCATGGATCGTCATTCGTTGGGCTCTGTCCGTTCGTCCGCGGGTTATGATGCTGGAGAACGTGGAGGAGTTCAAAACCTGGGGACCGCTACTGGCCGAGGAAATGCGCCCTGACCCGGCTCGCGCCGGCGAAACATTCGAAGCTTTCTGCGGAATGCTCTCCTGTGGCATTCCGGCATATCATCCGGCGCTGGCCGAGTGCTGCGAGTTCTTGGACATTCTGCCGGATAGCCAGCAAGCTCAGCAGTTGATTAATGGTCTGGGTTACAACGTCGATTACCGCGAGATGCGGGCGTGTGACTATGGCGCGCCGACCATTCGTAAGCGATTCTTCATGGTCATGCGCTGCGATGGCGTGCCAGTTAGGTGGCCGGCGGCTACGCACGGAGACCCGAAGTCGCCAGCGGTACAGGCGGGAAGCCTGGCGCCGTGGCGCACAGCTGCGGAGTGTATCGACTGGTCAATTAGCGCCCCGTCAATCTTTGGTCGGAAGAAGCAGTTAGCTGAGAACACCCTAAAGCGCATCGCCAGAGGCATCCAACGCTTCGTTCTGGACAATCCGACGCCATTCATTGTGAAGTGCAACCACACCACCACGAAGGGCAAATATGACTGTTTCCGTGGGCAATCGCTGGAGGAACCGCTGCAGACCATTACCAAAACCCATGGATATGCGATAGCCGTGCCGCACTTGACCAAGTCCCGCACCGGTGCCACCGGGCAGCCAGTAACTGAACCCGTACCAACGGTCACTGCTGGCACATCCCGGCGCCCGGGCGGGAATGGGCATGCTCTCGGCATAGTTGAGGCTGCGCTGACCCCGTTCCTGGCTGGCAACGGCGGCAGTGAGTACCAGGCGAAGCCGCGCCCGCTGGATAGACCCGCTCATACAATCCTCAAGCAGTCCCGCGCGTGTGTTGTCGCGCCGGTCATCGCCCGCCAGTTTGGTGCCAGCGTCGGCCACAGGGCAGACGAGCCGAGCGCAACGATTACTGCTGGGGGCGGCGGAAAATCGCAGCTGGTGACGCCGACGCTGATCCAGATGGGATATGGCGAACGCCCAGGGCAGGCACCGCGGGTTCTGCAACTGGAAAAACCGCTGGGGACGATTACTGCCGGCGGCGGAAAGTTCGCAATGGTCGCGGCGAATATGGTGAAACACTTCGGCGGGAATTACACCGGAGCTGGCGTCGCTCTGGACGAGCCCATTCACACCGTGACCACCACCGATCACCACGCTCTTGTCACCTCCAGCATTATCAAAATGCGCGGTACCAATACCGGCCAGCCTACTGACACTCCACTGCAAACCGTGACCGCTGGCGGTCAGCATTTTGGTGAAGTTAAAACCACGCTGGCAAATGAGGGATACGACGAGTACCGCGCGCAGCTTACGGCTGATTTCCTACGGGAATATTGTGGGGAGGACTGCACCGGGCTGGTTACTGTCGATGGCATCACTTACCGCATCGTAGATATCGGCATGCGCATGCTTCAGCCCCATGAGTTGTATCGGGCGCAGGGTTTCCCTGAGTGGTACATCATCGATAGGGACTACCGCGGCGTGAAGTATGCGAAGGATAAGCAGGTGGCCCGCTGCGGTAATGCGGTTCCGCCGCCGTTCGCTGAAGCTCTGGTAAGGGCAAATATGCCAGAAATGTGCGTAACAAGAGGATCGGAGGCAGCATGAAATCGTTCATCACCAGGTCGCTAATGCGGCCTTTTTTATTGCTGGCGTTCACCTTCAACCGTATTAACCGACAGTTCCGGGAGCATTGACCATGGCCGACATCATCGATACCGCAGCAGAGATTGAAGAGCTTCAGCGTAACGCTGCCCTTTCCGCTCACCGACTGAACCGCAACGCCTTATCGGCTGAGCATTGCGCTGAATGCGGCGAGGATATCCCGGCTCCGCGGCGCGCTGCCGTTCCCGGATGCCAGACGTGCGCCAGTTGCCAAGAAGAGATTGAGTTGAAGTTAAAAATTTTCAGGTGAAGTAATATGCAGATATTGTTTTCTTGGATCCTACTAACATTTACAAGGATATGCTCATGAGTGGAAATGAGTTCGATTATTACGACCTAACTTCAAAAATAATCATTGGGCTGGTAACCGGTATTGTAGCTGCATTCTTAACCGCTAAATTTGCCCTCAATCGATTTTACAAAGAAAAGTGGTGGGAAAAACGACTGGCCTCATTCACCGATGTAATCGATAAAGCATATAGGGTCAAAATGACTGACCGCTATTTTCTGAATCTAGAATATAGCCTCACGCAGGAACAAGATGAAACGTTTAACAGACACCCTCCTGAACAGGAAAAGTTACTCACAGACCTTTATTGGGAGGATATACAGGAACTTGAGCGAATAGCTCAACTTTCTGATTTTACGTTAACCCCAAAAGCATCTAAGTTGTTGAATGATTTTGTCAAAATGAGAGCAGAAACTCGCTCAGACTATAGGGATGATGCAATAAATTCCCTGGATGGCGCTGAAGCAGATCTTGGGGCATCAGAAACATTACTGAATGGGCTTGTGCAGGAAGCTAAAAGGGCACTGAAAATAAAGTAATATTTACAACCACTAACAACTAAATCTCACCGCCTACGGGCGGTTTTTTCTTATCTGATTTCGATTAATCAACACGTCAACGCAGCCTCGCATATAATGCCTGGCGGCTAAGGAGTTCTCATGGCTAAGCTTCTCAATTTGCAGGAATGGGCTGCTGAGGTCTACACGACTCCACCCTCCCTATCTACTCTGCGTCGATGGACGCGGGAGGGGCGAATTTATCCCGCGCCGGAGTTGCACGGAAAGGAATATAAGGTTCAGCCTGACGCTATCTACGTTGATCCGCGCAAGAAGAACCTGCGCGCTAAACCGAAACACACTAAACTGCCATCCGGCGGCACCTTACTGGAGAGACTGACTCATGGCGAAAAGGCCAGTACGTTACGACGCTAACCTGCCACGTAACCTGACCTATCGTAAAAGAGACAGACTTTACAGCTGGCGCAATCCGGTGACCGGGCAGGAGATTTCTCTTGGTCGGATTGATCGCAAGGACGCTGTTGCCCAGGCCATTGAGGCCAACAACTACATCGACCAGAATTACCTCCCCTCTTCTCTCCTGGATCGCATAAAGGACGTGCCCACTTTCACAGTGGCTGCATGGCTGGAGCGTTACGAGGTAATTCTCGAGCGGCGCGAGCTGAAACCAAACACGATGAAGGTCAGGCGAAACCAGATCGCCACCATTAAGGAAGAGTTCGGGAAAATACCCCTCGCATCAGTCACGACTAAGGACATCGCCTCATTTCTTGAAGCGTACATTCTGTGCGATAAAAAAAGCATGGCCTCCGGGCTGAGGTCGGTACTGATGGACATCTTCAGGGAGGCGATCGTGGAAGGACATGTCGACAGGAACCCGGCCGAGCCGACGCGAACGCCGACGCCGAAAGTTAAGCGAGAGCGCCTGTTGCTCGAACAGTTCACTGTTATCCGCCAGTCCGCGTTGACTCATTCTGACTGGGCACCAAATGCATGCGATCTGGCACTAGTCACCGGCCAGCGCCGGGAGGATGTCTCTCTGTTCAGGTTTAGTGACGTAAAAGACGGGAGGCTTTTCGTTACTCAGGAAAAAACAGGGCACAAACTGGCGCTTCCCCTTGATTTGAGACTGGACGTCGCCGGGCTCGTGTTGCAGGATGTCATTGATCGATGCCGGGTGAACAACCCTTCCGACTTCATGCTTTACTCGCCGGTTCGCCGCGGGGGAAGAAAGCCAGGCGCACTAACTCCTGACGGACTCACCCAGGCGTTTGCAGAGATAAGGGATTCAACCGGATTAAAATTCGGCCCTAACCCACCGCCTTTCCATGAGATCAGAAGCCTGGCGAGCAGGCTCTATGAAAAGGAGCGCGGAGAAGAATTTGCGCAACGTTTACTCGGCCACAAAAATTTAACAATGACCAAAAAATACCTGGACGCACGCGGTGCAGAGTATGTTATGGTTTAGACAGGATATGGAATATTCGAGTAATTTTCGGGGAATTTCGTGTTGAGACCGAAAAAACCTTTGAGAAACAAATAGTTAAAAAGAGACCGAATACGATTCCTGTATTCGGTCCAGGGAAATGGCTCTTGGGAGAGAGCCGTGCGCTAAAAGTTGGCATTAATGCAGGCTCAATCGCCTTGCCCTTTAAGAATAGATGACGACGCCAGGTTTTCCAGTCCACAGTAAAAGTGTGCTGAAAAAAGGCGTAAGAGCATCAACAAAAACAAAAAACCGCAGCGCCTTCACAAGCGACTGCGGTTTTTTATTGGAAACCAGAAGGCTAGCAGAGCTTGTCGGCACGCTCGATAAACGGGGCCAGGCTCATCTTCTGACCGGGGCTTGCCGGATCGTCAATCTGAATCACGCTGATTGGCTGCCCGTTGCTTTTGCCGCTGGCGACCTGCTGTTCTGCGATGTCGTTTAACGGATACTGCACCAGGGTGCTGGGGTTAATCGCGTACAGCGCGTGGCCCGGACGGCAGGTGAGCATCACCTCTTCGCGGTTAAACGCCCATTTGTCTTTACCCACTTCAAAACGGCTGACGGTGATAACCTGCGGCGCGGCCAGCGCGCTTCCCGCGCAGGTTAACAGTAAAAGGGAAAGCAGTGTCTTTTTCATAATTAAACCTTGTCAGAAGGGTTCCCAGGTCGCAAACAGGCTGACCGCTGCCAGCACAGCCGCGCCGAGCGCCACCTCTGCCTGTGTCATCCTGATAAAAATCCGCTGTGCCCGTCCGGCGTCCGGACGAAAGCGAGGCACCAGAAAATACCGATTCGCCAGCGCAATTGCTACCATCATCGCCACCAGCGCACATTTGAACAACAGCAGCTGGCCGTATTCGGTGCGCCAGGGCGCGCTAAACCCGAGGATAAAGAGCGCGTTGAAGATGCCGGTGAGCAGCACGCCCGCCACGGCGTAATGCCCCACGCGGGAAAATCGCATCATGGTATAGATAGCCGCGTTCTGCCAGCGCCCCTTCGCCAGCCGCATGCAAAACAGCAGCGGGAGTAATCCCCCGAGCCACACGGCGGCGCAAATCAGGTGAACGGCATGGTTCAGGCGCTGCGCGGCCCCCGCCAGCCCCTCGTGCATGGTTGCGTGCCCGACCCCGGCCAGCAGCATAAATTGCCCCGCGGCGAGCAGCAGCAGGCGCGATCCTTTCACGGGCGCGAGCCACGCCGCGCAGGCGGTAATCAGGGCCAGAATAATCTGCCACAGCCAGACGCTGCCAAACTGCGTTCCAAGCACGATGCGCCAGATCTCTGGACGCAGCACGTCGCCCCAGCCGTTGCCCATTAATCCGCCCTGTACGGCAAACATGGCTAGCGCGCTCGCCAGGCTCACCAGCGCGGCGATCTTTTGCTGCGTCTGGAAGCGGCGCGTCATCAGGCGATGCAGCGAAGAAGGTGCGAGCCAGGCGCTGTACAGCGCGTTGCCGAAGAAAAGCATTAATGCGCCAAAGTGAACAAAGCGCAGCGCGACATAGCAAAGCGCCAGCATGTTATTTGACGCTGAAGCTGTAGCTGCCTTTGGTTTTGTGGCCGTCAACGGAGACCACGTGCCAGTCGACCTGATAGGTTCCAGCCGTCAGCGCGTGCTCAAGCGGGACAATAAGCAGAGCTTTGTCCTGCTCATCGCGTTTTACCGCGCCGGTCTTAATGACCTGCTGCTGGGCGTTGGTGATGACGACGCCGCTGAAGCCCGGCTCCACGCCTTCAGAAAACGCCAGCGTAATGCGCTGCGGGGCGTTAACCACGCTGTTTGCGGCCGGCGTAGGCTGCTTCAGATGCGCATGCGCCCAGACGGACGGCGCGACCGCGGCGGAAGCCAAAAAAACGAGCGCGCAAACCGCGCGGGAAGCGGATAAGCCCATCATAATCATTCCTTTTTGTTATGCCTGTATGGTCAAGAATAACTCTGTATAATAGCCGAGTCGAGGATCATCCTGCCCCGCTTGTCATCGTCGTGCAATCGCGGTAACGTTGCCGCCGCATAAAAAGGAGAAGGAAATGAAGATCAATCTGGCCGCCCTTCCTCAGGACGAAATGGATAAAGTGAATGTGGATCTCGCCGCCGCAGGCGTTGCCTTCAAAGAGCGTTACAACATGCCTATCGTGGCGGAAGTGGTTGAGCGTGAACAGCCTGCGCACCTGCGCGACTGGTTCCGCGAGCGCCTCATCGCGCACCGCCTCGCCTCGGTCAACCTGTCTCGTCTCCCCTACGAGCCGAAAGTTAAATAAGCTTAACGAGACGTTACACTTCCTTACACGGATTATGGCAGGATTAGAAAACCCTTATTAATTTAGGTGTATTCTTAAATTCTGCGACTCTGTGCATAAGGAAATCACGATGTCACGATGGAATATTGCCGCTGCCCAATACGCAGCGCAGCATCATCACGTTGAGGAACATGTAGAACACCATCTTCGGTTTATCATCGAAGCCGCCCGCCAGCAGTGCGATTTACTGGTTTTCCCCGAGCTTTCGCTGACGGGGCCCGCGACGGCCTCTCTCCCCGCGCCGCCGGACGACCGTCAGCTTGCCCCTCTGCTGGCCGCCGCCAGGGAGCATCGCATCACGATCATCGCTGGCATTACCATCGACCGTCAGGGTCAACGCTATAAAGGTCTCGCCCTCTTCTCCCCCAAGCGCGAGGCCATTCTGCGCTATCCGCAGGGCAGCGGCGCGAGCCTGATCCCGGGGGACAAACAGCTCACCATTATTGACCCGCGTTCAGACGAGCCGGACCTCGATCCGCAGGCCACGCTGTTCACCAGCAGCCAGGCGGTCGGCGACAATAGCTGGCGTCAGTCGATCGGTATGCTGCAACGCTTTGCGCATAAATACGCCATTGCCGTGCTGATGGCGAATGCGCGCAGCGGCAGCGCCCTGTGGGATGAAAAAGGCCAGCTGATCGTTCGCGCGGACAATGGCGAGCTGCTGTTAACCGGTTCGTTGAGCCGACGGGGTTGGCAAGGCGATATCATTCCTTTAGGCTAAACGTTTTATGGTCAGGAGCGATCAATGCTGCGCGTCATCGATACCGAAACCTGCGATCTTCAGGGCGGAATAGTGGAAGTGGCTTCTGTCGACGTTATCGACGGAAAAATAGTCAACCCAATGAGTCATCTGGTCCGCCCGGATCGTCCGATCAGCCCGCAGGCGATGGCGATTCACCGCATCACCGAGTCAATGGTGGCGGATAAACCGTGGATTGAAGAGGTGATTCCCCACTATTACGGCAGCCCGTGGTACGTGGCGCATAACGCCAGCTTTGACCGCCGCGTGCTGCCAGAGATGCCGGGCGAATGGATCTGCACCATGAAGCTGGCCCGCCGCCTGTGGCCGGGGATCAAATACAGCAATATGGCGCTCTATAAATCCCGCAAGCTGAGCGTGCGCACGCCGGAAGGTTTACATCATCACCGGGCGCTGTACGACTGCTACATCACCGCCGCGCTGCTGATTGATATCATGAACGCGTCCGGCTGGACGCCAGATGATATGGCGACGATTACCGGCCGTCCCGCGCTGATGACCACCTTCCCCTTCGGCAAATATCGCGGAAAACCGGTGGCGGAAGTAGCGGACAAAGATCCGGGCTACCTGCGCTGGCTGTACAACAACCTCGACAAGATGAGCCCGGAGCTGCGCCTGACCCTCAAGCACTATTTGGGCGAAGCCTGACCCTCCCTGCGGCCTGGCAGCGTCTCCTGCGCCAGGCCAATCAGAAACGCATACTCCAGCGCCACGCCCTCGTAGGATTTAAACCGCCCGGATTTCCCGCCGTGCCCTGAGTCCATGTCGGTACACAGCAGCAGCAAATTATCATCGGTCTTCAGCTCGCGGAGCTTTGCGACCCATTTTGCCGGCTCCCAGTACTGCACCTGCGAATCGTGCAGCCCCGTCGTCACCAGCAGGTGCGGATAGGCTTTGGCCTCAACGTTGTCGTAAGGGCTGTACTCTTTCATGTAGCGGTAATAGGTTTCGTCCTGCGGATTCCCCCACTCTTCAAACTCGCCCGTGGTCAGCGGAATCGACTCGTCGAGCATCGTGGTCACCACGTCCACAAACGGCACCTGGGCGATAACGCCCTTGAAGCGATCGGGGCGCTGGTTGATTGCCGCCCCCATCAGCATGCCGCCGGCGCTGCCGCCCATGCCGAAGCAGAGCGACGGATCGCCATAGCCCTGGTTAATCAGCGCGTCGCAGACGTCGAGATAATCGTTAAAGGTGTTTTTCTTTTTCAGGAATTTGCCGTCTTCGTACCAGTGCTGCCCCAGCTCGCCGCCGCCGCGAATGTGGGCAATGGCGTAGACGAAGCCGCGGTCGAGCAAGCTTAAGCGGCTGCTGCTGAAGTCGGCATCAATGCTGGAGCCGTAGGAACCGTATCCGTAAACGAGGATCGGATTTTTTCCCTTCAGGAAACAGTCCTTGCGGTACACGAGCGATACCGGCACTTCCACGCCGTCGCGGGCAATCACCCACAGGTGCTCGCTGCGGTACAGTTCGGAGTCGAAGCCGCCGATCTCGGCCTGCTTGATCACCTGGCGCTGGCCGGTGTCCATATCAAGTTCAAACAGCGTGTCCGGAGTGGTCATTGAAGAGTAGCCGTAGCGCAGGCGGGATGACTCCGGCTCGGGGTTAAAGCCGATCCACGTCACGTACGCCGGATCGTCAAAGGCGATCCCCACCACCTCGCGCGTTTTGCGGTTGATCTGCCGGATGCTGGTGAGTCCGCGCTGGCGCTCTTCCACCACCAGCCAGTCGGTAAACAGCGTAAAGCCTTCGAGCATCACCTGCTCGCGCGCGGGAATGAGCACCTCCCACTTGCGCTCGTCGCGCACCTTGGTTTTGTACAGGCCAAAGTTTTTGCCCTCGCGGTTAGAGCGCAGGTAAAAGCTGTGCTGGAAGTGGTCGAGGCTGTACTCGTGATCCTTACGACGCGGCAGGAAGCAGAGCGGCTGCGCGTCCGGCAGCTCGGCGTCCAGCAGCAGCACTTCGGAGGTCGTCGCGCTGGCGAGGTGAATAATGACGTAGTGGCGCGACGAGGTTTTATGCAGGCTGACGTAAAACGTCTCGTCCTTTTCCTCATACACCAGCTCGTCCTGCGCGGACGCGCTTCCCACCGTGTGTCGCCAGACCTGGTAAGGCAGCAGCGTGGAGGCATGCTTTTTGACGTAGTAGACGGTTTCCGAATCATTACCCCAGACAAAGTCCGGAGAAACGTTGTCGAGCATTTCCGGATACCAGTTTCCCGTTTCCAGATTGCGAAAGCGCAGGCCGTACTGCCTGCGGGAGAGATAGTCTTCGGCCAGCGCCATGATTGCGTTATCCGGGGAGATCGACATCCCTCCCAGGGTATAGAACTCGCTGTGGGCGGCGCGCTTATTGGCGTCCAGCAGCAGATCCCACGCGTCCCACTCCGCGCTCAGCACCGACTGGCGCTGATAGATGGGATACTCGTTGCCCGGCTCGTAGATATGGCGGTAGCGGTAGCCGTTTTTGGTCCACGGCGCGGAGATGTCGCGCTGGGGAATGCGCTGCACCATCTCGGCCAGAAGCGCGTCCTGCAGCGCCTGCTGGCTGGCCATGACCTTACGGCCATAGTCGTTCTCGGCGTGTAGATAGTCGAGCACGTCCGGCTGCGAGCGGGTGTCGTCCCGCAGCCAGTAGTAATTGTCGATGCGCGTATCGCCGTGGGTGGTGATGGCGTAGGGAGTACGTCGGGCTTTCGGTGGCATAGCGTTTTACTTGTCAGTTTCACACCCTATAAGGTTGGCAAAACACGCGCATGATGCAAGCGAAACGTGACCACCACCGCTGTCGTTACCCCTGTATCGCCTGCTTTTGCGCCTGAATATCTTTTTCGATGCCTTCGCGGACGTCCTGCGGGATCTTCAGCGCATCCCCCAGCGCGCTGAGGTAGCTGCGCTCCATAAAGTGATCGACGTCGATGGCGGCGCAGCTCAGGAAATAGAGCTCAAGCGCCTCCTCTTCGTTTTTGACGCTCTGCGCCAGGCGCTGGGGATCGAGCGGCTGTTCGATGGCCTTCGCCACCAGCGCTCTGCCCTGCTCCTCGACGCCCGCTTCGCGCATCTGCTGTTCGATGGCGGCCCGCTCCTTGTCGTCAATGTGCCCGTCGCTTTTGGCCGCGAAGACCAGCGCGAGGATAAGCCTCTCGGTGCGCAGATCCAGCGGCGAGGTATGTTCGCCGTAATCAGGCTCGCCCTGATGCGCGGTACGCACCTTGTCTTTGTACTTGTTCCACAGCACCGATCCGGCAATGGCCCCTCCGCCCGCCAGCAGCGCGCCGGTGCCGTACTTCGCCAGCAGCTTGCGCGATGATTTATTGGCCACCAGCAGCCCCGCCAGCCCGCCAAGCGCGCCGGGCACCAGCAGCTTGCTTAGCCCCTGCTCGCCGGAAGATGACGCTTTCTGGCCCAACATCGATTGCAATTGATTCAACCAGCCTGACATGATTTCCCTCGCTTCTCGGTGATTAACGATCACAGCCTATGCGAGCGGACGTCAGGAAATGTCTGGCTGCGCTAAAGAAGCGCAAATTTCCTTTTGCCATTCCCCCTGCGCGGCCGAGACAGACGCAAACGTTTTCGTTTATACTGCGCGCAACTTTTTTAGGGGGATGCTATGACTCGTTTAGGAACCGCGCTGCGCCCTGCCGCCACGCGCGTCATGCTGTTAGGATCGGGTGAACTGGGGAAAGAGGTCGCCATTGAGTGCCAGCGCTTAGGCGTCGAGGTGATTGCCGTTGACCGCTATGCCGACGCGCCCGCCATGCACGTCGCCCACCGCTCGCACGTTATTAATATGCTCGACGGTGACGCCCTGCGCGCGCTAATCGCTCGGGAGAAGCCTGATTACGTCGTGCCGGAAATCGAAGCGATTGCCACCGACACGCTGGTGGCGCTTGAGCAGGAAGGCCAGCGCGTGGTGCCCACCGCCAAAGCCGCGAAGCTCACCATGAACCGCGAGGGCATACGCCGCCTGGCGGCGGAAGAGCTGGCGCTGCCAACCTCCCGCTACCGTTTCGCCGGGGATAAAGACGAGTTTGTGCAGGCGGTTAGCGAAATTGGCTACCCGTGCATCATAAAGCCGGTCATGAGTTCGTCCGGAAAGGGGCAGAGCTTTATTCGCGATGCATCCCAGCTGGATAGCGCCTGGGACTATGCCCAGCAGGGCGGCCGCGCCGGAGCGGGACGCGTAATTGTGGAAGGCGTGGTGAAGTTTGACTTCGAAATCACCCTGCTAACCGTCAGCGCCGTCGACGGCGTCCACTTCTGCCAGCCTGTCGGCCACCGTCAGGAAGACGGCGACTACCGTGAGTCCTGGCAGCCGCAGCGGATGAGCGATCTGGCGCTGGAGCGCGCGCAGGAGATTGCCCGCAAGACCGTGCTGGCGCTCGGCGGCTACGGCCTGTTCGGCGTTGAGCTGTTCGTCTGCGGCGACGAGGTGATTTTCAGCGAGGTCTCCCCTCGCCCGCACGATACCGGGATGGTAACGCTGATTTCACAGGATCTCTCCGAGTTCGCCCTGCACGTGCGCGCCTTCCTCGGCCTGCCCGTTGGCGGCATCCGCCAGTATGGTCCGGCCGCATCGGCGGTGATCCTGCCGCAGCTGACCAGCCAGAACATCACGTTTGATGGCGTTAACGGCGCCGTCGGCGCGGGATTGCAGCTGCGCCTGTTCGGCAAGCCGGAGATTGACGGCGCGCGCCGTCTGGGCGTGGCGCTCGCGACGGGAGAAAACATCGACGAGGCGGTGGCGAGAGCCAAAGCGGCCGCGGCAGCCGTGAAGGTCGCGGGATAAAAAAACGGGCCGTTTGGCCCGTTTTTTAAGCGTCAGATCGCTTACTGCTTCGCGCCTTCAACCGCTTCGCGAGCCAGCTTAGTGATGCGGTCCCAATCGCCGGCTTCCAGCGCATCCGCCGGAACCAGCCACGAGCCGCCGATGCACAGCACGCTTTTCAGCGCCAGGTAGTCGCGATAGTTGGCCGGAGAGATGCCGCCGGTCGGGCAGAAACGCACCTGAGAGAACGGGCCCGCAATCGCCTGCAGCGCCTTGGTGCCGCCGTTCGCTTCCGCCGGGAAGAATTTGAACTCTTTCAGACCGTAGTCCATGCCCAGCATCAGTTCAGAAACGGTGCTGATGCCCGGGATCAGGGGAATGGTGCCCTCGGTGGCCGCTTTCAGCAGCGGCTCGGTCAGGCCCGGGCTGATTGCGAACTGCGCGCCAGCGTCGGTCACTTCCGCCAGTTGCTGGGCGTTCAGAACGGTACCCGCCCCGATAATGGCGTCCGGCACTTCTTTGGCGATCGCGCGGATGGCGTCCATCGCGCAGGCGGTACGCAGCGTCACTTCCAGCACGCGCACGCCGCCGGCAACCAGCGCTTTCGCCATCGGAACGGCGTGCTCCAGTTTGTTCACCACGATAACCGGCACGACAGGGCCAGTGGTCAGGATTGCTTCTGCACTTGTTTTCCAGTTTTTCATCAGAGTCTTCTCTCGCCAGATCGATTAAATCACGTCGTCTTAAAACGTCATACAGGTTGCGCCCTGCTCCGCGCCGGACAGCTTCTCACGCAGCGCACTGAACATTTCGCGTCCGGTGCCCACGCGCGACGCGCTCAGGTCAGGAATATGCGGCTGTCGTGCAGCCAGCTCAGCGTCATCAACCAGCAGGGTAAGTTCGCCCGTCTGGCCGTTCACGCGAATCATGTCGCCGTCGCGAACCTTCGCCAACAGGCCGCCGTCATACGCTTCCGGGGTCACGTGGATCGCAGAAGGCACTTTACCGGATGCGCCAGAGAGGCGACCGTCGGTGACCAGCGCAATTTTGAAACGGCGGTCCAATAATACACCAAGCGGCGGCATAAGTTTATGTAATTCTGGCATGCCGTTCGCTTTCGGTCCCTGATGGCGCACCACCACCACGCAATCCTTATCCAGCAGGCCCGCGTCAAACGCAGGCAGGACGTCGTGCTGGCTTTCGAATACCACGGCCGGGGCTTCGATGATTTGATTTTCTTCCGGCACCGCGGACGTTTTCATGACCGCGCGGCCCAGGTTGCCGCTCAGCACCTTCGTGCCGCCGTGAGGCGAGAACGGCTTGTCGAAGGTGGCGATCACCTGCGCGTCCAGAGACGCTTCAGCCCCTTCGCGCCAGTCCAGCTCGCCGTTGTTCAGCCACGGCTCAAGGGTGTAACGCTGCAGGCCAAATCCGGCCACGGTGTTCACGTCTTCGTGCAGCAGGCCGCCCTTCAGCAGCTCGCGCATCAGCACCGGCACGCCGCCCGCGGCTTGGAAGTGGTTGATATCCGCCGGGCCGTTCGGGTACAGGCGCGCCATCAGCGGTACCACCGCTGAGATATCGGAGAAGTCATCCCAGTTGATTAAAATGCCCGCCGCACGCGCCATCGCCACCAGGTGCATGGTGTGGTTGGTCGACCCGCCGGTTGCCAGCAGCGCCACGATGCCGTTTACGATAACTTTTTCGTCAACCATTTTGCCCAGCGGCATCCACTCGTTGCCGTTTCCGGACAGGCGAGTGACCTGACGCGCGGCGGCCTCGGTCAGCGCTTTGCGCAGCGGCGCATCCGGCTGAATGAAGGACGAGCCGGGAAGCTGCATCCCCATAAATTCCACCACCATCTGGTTGGTGTTGGCGGTGCCGTAGAACGTGCAGGTTCCCGGCGCGTGGTAGGACGCGGCTTCGGCTTCCAGCAGCGCCTGACGGTCCGCTTTGCCTTCGGCGTACAGCTGGCGAATGCGCACTTTTTCTTTGTTCGGCAGGCCGCTGGCCATCGGGCCGGACGGCACGAAGATCGCAGGGAGATGACCGAACGACAGCGCCGCCATCGCCAGCCCCGGGACAATTTTGTCGCACACGCCGAGGTAGAGCGCGCCGTCGAACATGTTATGGGAGAGGCCAACGGCCGCCGACATGGCAATCACTTCGCGGCTGAGCAGGGAGAGCTCCATGCCGTCCTGCCCCTGGGTAACGCCGTCGCACATGGCCGGCACGCCGCCCGCCACCTGGCCTACCGCATTCACGCCGTGCAGGGCCTTACGGATGATGTCCGGATAGACCTCGTAGGGCTGGTGCGCGGAGAGCATGTCGTTATAGGAGGTGATGATAGCGATATTGTTACGCAGCATGCTTTTCAGCGAGGCTTTATCTTCGGCCTGGCAGGCGGCAAAGCCGTGGGCCAGGTTGCCGCAGGCGAGCTGGGAGCGGTGAACGGTGTCGCTTTTTGCCTGTTCGATACGAGCGAGGTAGGCAGAACGGGTCTTTTTCGAGCGGTCGATGATGCGCTGTGTTACGCGTAACAATGTCGGATTCATAAAGGCTCCTCAAATTTATCTGGCCAGGCTCGGGAGTTTACAACGTATCTGACGGTTATTAACAACGCTGAAACGCTTGATGTCCGGAGCTCAGGGGCAAAATCACTTCCGGCAGTGTAATAAAAAAAGCTCCGCGGGTGAATCCACGCGGAGCTTTAAATTTAAATATTATTCCACTATCTGTGTTAGATCATGTTACCGGTAAAATAACACCTGTGGGTTAGAACGCCGTTACTCAAACTCGTTCCAGGAACGTCCGTCGCGGGTGATCATTGCCACGGAAGCAACCGGTCCCCAGGTTCCCGCCTGATACGGTTTCGGCGCGTCCTGATCGGCAGCCCAGGCTTCGGTGATGGAGTCGACCCACTTCCAGGCCTCTTCCACTTCGTCACGACGAACGAACAGCGCCTGAATCCCGCGCATGGTTTCCAGCAGCAGGCGCTCGTAGGCGTCGGCCAGGTGCGTCTGGTTGAAGGTTTCGGAGTAGCTCAGGTCGAGCTTGGTGGTCTGCAGGTTGTGCTTGTGATCCAGCCCCGGGACTTTGTTCAGGATCTGAATATCCACGCCCTCGTCCGGCTGCAGGCGGATGGTCAGCTTGTTCTGCGGCAGCTCCTGCCAGGACTCTTTGAACAGGTTCAGCTCTGGGTTTTTGAAGTACACCACGACTTCTGAACACTTCGCCGGGAGACGCTTGCCGGTGCGCAGGTAGAAAGGCACGCCCGCCCAGCGCCAGTCGTCGATGTCAACGCGGATCGCCACGAACGTCTCGGTATTGCTGGCCTTGTTGGCCCCCTCTTCTTCCAGGTAGCCCGGCACTTTTTTGCCCTGAGCGAACCCGGCGGTGTACTGACCGCGCACGGTTTTTTCACGCACGTTTGAGCGGTCGATGCGGCGCAGTGATTTGAGCACCTTCACCTTGGCGTCGCGGATGCTGTCTGCCGTCAGGTCGGACGGCGGAGACATGGCGATCATGCACAGAATTTGCAGCAGGTGGTTCTGGATCATGTCGCGCATCTGACCAGCCTGGTCAAAGTAGCCCCAGCGCCCTTCGATGCCCACCTCTTCAGCCACGGTAATTTCCACGTGGTCGATGGTGCGGTTATCCCAGTTGTTCACGAACAGCGAGTTGGCAAAACGCAGCGCCAGCAGATTCAGCACCGTCTCTTTGCCGAGATAGTGGTCGATACGATACACCTGGCACTCTTCGAAATATTCGCCGACCTGATCGTTGATTTCACGAGAGGTGGCAAGCGAGGTGCCCAGCGGTTTTTCCATCACCACGCGCGCCGGCTTGGCGTTCAGCTTCGCTTCGCCCAGCCCTTTGCAGATCGCGCCGAAGGTGCTTGGCGGCATGGCAAAATAGTTGATGGTGACGCGGTTTTTCTGGTCGAGCATGTCGCCCAGACGCTTGAACGCCTTCACGTCGTTAACGTCCAGGTTGCAGAAATCGAGACGTCCGCTCAGCGTATCCCACAGCGCTTCATCAATTTTCTCTTTCATGAAGGTTTCGAGCGCTTCGCGCACGATTTTTGTGTACGCGTCCTTGTCCCAGTCGGCGCGGCCTACGCCCAGGATACGGGTATCCGGATGAAGTTGGCCCGCTTTCTCCAGTTGGTACAGGGAAGGCAGCAATTTTCGGCGTGCAAGATCGCCTTTCGCGCCGAAAATGACCAGGTCACATGCCTGGGCTGTTTGCGTTACCGCCATGTCATTCTCCTCAGTTGGAT